>ERZ772877.154-NODE-154-length-113902-cov-6.33611_pt1 | contig 113902 bp, 106 predicted proteins | sample MGYA00580583_ERZ772877 | MGnify/ENA primary metagenome ERZ772877 (study PRJEB29015, sample SAMEA2737661) | human gut metagenome | biome: human gut; feature: human-associated habitat; material: faeces | place: China | collected 2012 ... | reverse complement strand
TGTGCAGGTGAACGGCAAGGTGAAGGCCCGCCTGAAGGTGGCTGCCGACATTGACGCTGCTGCCGCCATTGCTGCCGCCAAGGCTGACCCCGCTGTTGCTGCCGCTCTGGAAGGCAAGCAGCTGGTCAAGGAGATCTACGTCAAGGGCCGTCTGGTCAATCTAGCCGTCAAGGGCTAAACCAACCGATACCCTGCCGAAAGGCTGGATATACAACTACCCGCAGAGGCGGACTGGCGCATAAAACACCCGGGAACGTTTATTCAAAATCTTTTCAAAGATTTTGCGCAAAAAACTTTCAAAAAAAGGTTGACGAACCGGAGAAAATGCGCTATACTGTCTACTGTTAGTTACCATGTAACAACGAAATTCCTGCCTCACGGTCCAAGGGAGGGAATAAGATGTCGGAAATTCGTGTTAAAGAGGGCGAGTCGCTGGAAAGCGCACTGCGTCGCTTCAAGCGCAGCACCGCTCGCAGCGGTGTGCTCGCAGAGGTCCGTAAGCGCGAGGCTTACGAGAAGCCGTCTGTCAAGCGCAAGAAGAAGTCCGAAGCAGCCCGCAAGCGCAAGTTCAAGTAATTGATCACTTGAAGTCGCTGTTGCTTTAGATTTCATACGCGTTGCTAACGCCGATGTAGGGGAGCCTGTATTGCAGGCTCCCCTATTTTCATTGCAGGGAGAAATACTATGCTCATCACCCCCGAATACGTTTTCAAGGATGTCACCCACATCACGCCGGAATGGCTGGCGGCAAAAGGCATCACTGCGCTGGTGCTGGATATCGATAACACCCTCACCGCCGACCGCAGTCAGGAGCTGCCGGAAGATGTGGCCGTGTGGTTGGACACTATGCGCAGGGCGGGTGTCAGGCTCACCATCGTGTCCAACGGTGCGGAAAAGCGGGTGCGGCCCTTTGCCCAGAAGCTGGGCCTTGCGTACCTGTACCGCTCCGCAAAGCCGCTGCCCTTTGCTCTGATGGCAGCGCAGCACCGCATGGGCGTGAAGCACCGTCAGATGGCGATGGTGGGCGACCAGCTCTATGCCGACCGCATGGCGGCAGCGCTGTACGGCATTCCGGGCTTGATGGTGGTGCCCCGCGGCCCGGACCTCGGTGCGCAGGTCATCCTCAAGCGTAAGTGGGAGAAAAAACACTGGCAGAAATACTATGACCGGGGAGGCAAGACCCTGTGAGCGATTGGAAGATCCGGTTCGGCACCGCAGGCACCAGCGACAGCTTTGCCGCCCAAGGCTACAAAAGCAGCTTGGATGTGCCGGAGTACACCGCAAAGATGGGACTGAACGCCTTCGAGTACCAGTGCGGGCGCGGCGTGCGTCTGGGGCTGGACAAGGCTGCAAAAATGGCCGCACTGGCCGGGCCAAAGGATATCCTGTTCAGCGTGCATGCACCGTATTATATCAGCATGTCCAGTCTGGAAGAGGAAAAGCGGCTCAACAGCATCCAGTATCTGCTGCAAAGTGCGGCGGTGTGCAAAGCGCTGGGCGGCAGACGCATCATCTTCCACTCCGGCAGCTGCGGCAAGCAGAGCCGGGAAGCGGCCCTTGAAAAAGCATTGGATACCATGCGCCGTGCCGTGGAAGCGCTGGACGAAGCAGGCTTTGCCGATATGACTCTCTGCCCGGAAACCATGGGCAAGATCGGCCAGCTGGGCACACTGGACGAGGTGCTGGCGCTGTGCAGCGTGGATAAGCGCATTATGCCCTGCATCGACTTCGGCCACCTGAATGCCCGCACTCTGGGCGGCATCCGCTCGAAAGAGGACTACGCTGCCATCCTTGACCGCATGGCAGAAAAGCTGGGGGACCAACGGGCAGAACGGTTCCATGTGCATTTTTCCCGCATCGAGTATTCGGCGGGCGGCGAAAAGCGCCACTGGACCTTTGCCGAGACCCAGCTCGGCCCGGAGCCGCAGCCGCTGATGGAACTGCTGGCTGAGCGGAAGCTGCAGCCGGTCATCATCTGCGAGAGCGCAGGCACGCAGGCTGAGGATGCCGGGGCTATGCAGCAGATGTACCATGCAGCGTGCAAAACGTAAAAAATTTTGTGTTTTTATCGTCTTTTTTGCCGAAACCCCTTGCCAAATGCAAACGGATTGGGTAAAATAAATAAAGATATGCGTTAAGCATTTGAGATTAAACTAATGGAGGAATTCCTATGATTTCTGCAGGCGAGTTTCGCAATGGCGTGACCTTTGAGCAGGACGGCCAGGTTCTTCAGGTCGTTGAGTTCCAGCACGTGAAGCCCGGCAAGGGCGCTGCCTTTGTCCGTACCAAGACCAAGAACGTGATCACCGGCTCTGTGGTTGAGACCAGCTACAACCCGACCGCAAAGTTCCCGCAGGCTTTCATCGAGCGCAAGGACGTGACCTATAGCTACGAGGATGGCGATCTGTACCACTTCATGGACAACGAGACCTACGATGACATCCCCGTCAACGCAGCCGATGTGCCCGATAACTTCAAGTTCTGCAAGGAGAACGAGCTGTGCAAGCTGCTGAGCTACAAGGGCAAGGTGTTCAGCGTCGAGATCCCCAACTTCATCGAGCTGGAAGTTACCCAGACCGAGCCGGGTGTCAAGGGCAACACTGCCACCAACACCCTGAAGCCCGCTACCGTCGAGACCGGTGCTGAGATTCGTGTGCCTCTGTTCATCAACGAGGGCGACCACATCCGCATCGATACCCGCACCGGCGAGTATATGGAGCGCGTCTGATCCCTTTAACGCCAAACCGGGCTGCGGGCAACCGTCTGCCCGGTTTTTTAAAACTCCGATTTTTCTCATTTTAAGGAGGGCATTCGTATGGAACTGAACAAAAAGGCAGCTTATCTGCAGGGTCTGGTCGATGGTCTGGGCATTGATGATACCACCAAAGAGGGCAAGATCATCAAGGCCATGAGCGCACTGCTGGGTGAAATGGCTGAGGTCATCGAGAGCGTGGACGAAGATCTTTCCCGCGCCTACGACCAGATCAACGACCTGAGCGATGAGCTGGAAGATCTGGAAGCAGATCTGTACGAGGAGGAGGACGAAGACGGCGAAAGCGAGGACGCTGAGGATGAGGACTCCGACGGCGACGACGATGACGATGCCAAGGATGATGACATCGCCAGCGAGCCGTTCTATGAAGTGGCCTGCCCCAACTGCGGCGAGACCGTTTACGTCAGCGAGGATGATCTGGATGCAGGCGAAGCCAACTGCGCGCACTGCGGCGTGACCTTTGAGGTCGCTCTGGAAGGGGATGACGAAGAGGATGCCGAGGATGGCCCCGTGCAGTACGAAGTGACCTGCCCGGACTGCGGCACCACCGCTGTGTTTGAGGAAGACGAACTGCTGGACGGCGCACCCAAGTGCCCGAACTGCGGCAAGCCCCTCGACTTTGAGGTGACCGAAGAATAAGCAAAAAAGACCGCTGCACTCCGGTGCAGCGGTCTTTTTTGTTTACTGTGCGTTTGCCTTCTGCAGCCAGATGCTGCCGATGTCCAAAGCGTTGTACAGGCCGATCTTGGTGGTCTGACGCATCACGCGCTCCTGCGGAGCCTTGGTGGTGTCGGTAGAGAGCAGCATCAGGTGGACCTTGTCTGCAACCTGCTGGTCGCCCACAGGCTTGGTGGTCATGATCTGCAGATAGAGCACATAGGGGTCGGTCATATTGCCGTAGTACAGCTCATTGTCCTTGCGGACGAGGGGCTTGCCTTTATAAGTCAGTTTTGGAGTAAATGCCATCGTGAAAGCCTCCCTATCAATAGTAGTTCAGTTCAGTATAACACATCTATGGTACAGGATGCAAGCTTTTGACCCGATAGAAGGCGAGCTTTTTGCACACAATGGCATGCCTGCGTGCAAAAGAATCTGCAATTTTAGGCACTCTGGCAGAAAACGGGTCTTGCCGGAATGCACAGATATGGTATACTAAGAACGAGAAAGCCCGCAGCATAGCCCGGGCAGAAAAGTGAGGGAGACAGCATGGCAGACTATCAGGAATACCGGCGGCGCGTGTTGCGCAAACGCTGGCGCAGGCGGTTCATGGCGGCAGCTTTGCTGCTGCTGCTTTTGCTGGTGGGAGCCATCGGGATGTTGTGGAAGAGCCTGCACCGGGAACAGCGGCCCTCCGGCGTTGGGCAGAACACCATCCTGCAGGAGGTAACACAGGATAATACTTGGAACACGGCCTCCTACGCGGTGGCGCGGCAGCTCACGGTGCAGACGCTTGCAGACAGCGCGGCCACTGCGCTGGATTTCCGTATGGCGGCGCTGCCAAAGAGCAGCACGGCTGTGGGCAAGGAATGGTTCAATGACGTGAGCTTTGTGGGCGACAGCCTGACGCAGGGCATGCAGCTGTACGAAGAAGGAATGCAGAACGCCATGTTCTGTGCATACAAGGGTGTTGGGCCGAACGTGATCGTCAACGGCACCACCTGCAAGCGCGCCGACGGCGTGGCTGAGGTGCCGCTGGAAGCGTTGACCGCCCAGCAGCCCAGAGCTATTTATGTTCTGCTGGGCACCAACGTGCTGGGCCGCGATACCGATTATAGCAGCTTTCTGACCTATTACCGGCTGATGCTGGACATGCTGAGCCAGACACTGCCAAATGCAAAGATCTATGTGCAGTCCATCACGCCGGTGCGGCCGGAAGTATGCCAGAAGTCCGGCCATGAGGGCTTGAACCGCGACCGCCTGTGCCAGATCAACAATGAGCTGGCAGCCATTGCGCTGGAAAAGAACTGCTATTTTCTCAACCTGTGGGAAGTACTGGCAGATGAAAACGGCGACCTGATCGAAAGCTACGCCCAGCCGGACGGCTACCATCTGAGACCCGCCGGGTATGCCGTATGGACGGATTATCTGTGCAGCCACACAGAAGGATAAAAAATAAGAGGTTCGTTCACTGAGCGAACCTCTTATTTTTTACTTGAAACTTAGAACAGGCCGGTGATCTTGCCGTCGGCATCCACATCGATGCCCACAGCGGCGGGCTTTTTGGGCAGGCCCGGCATGGTCATGATATTACCGCAGATGACCACCACGAAACCGGCACCGGCAGCAAGGCGCACCTCGCGCACCTCCATGGTAAAGCCGGTGGGGGCACCGATGAGCTTTGCGTTGTCGCTGAAGCTGTACTGGGTCTTGGCGATGCAGACAGGCAGATTACCGTAGCCCATGTCGGTGAGCTCGGCCAGTGTCTTGCTGGCGGCGGCGCTGTAGTTCACACCGTCGGCCCGGTAAATTTTGGTGGCGATGGCGTTGATCTTGTCCTTCAGGGGCATTTCCAGCGGGTAGGTGTACTGGATGGGACGATCCTCCAGCACCTCCAGCACCTTCTCGGCCAGCGCCTTGCCGCCCTCGCCGCCCTTGGCGAATACCTCGCTCAGCACGCAGGGAACACCCTGCTCGGCGCACACCTGCTCCACATAGGCCTGCTCTTCGGCGGTATCGGTGGGGAAGGCATTGATGGCGACCACCACAGGCAGGCCGAAGCCATTTTTCAGGTTGTCGATGTGGCGGATGAGGTTGGATGCACCGGCCTTGACGGCTTCGAGGTTGGGCTGGCTCAGGTCGGCCTTTGCCACGCCGCCGTGGCTCTTGAGGGCACGCACGGTGGCCACCAGCACGCAGGCAGAGGGAGCGATACCGGCGTAGCGGCACTTGATATCCAAAAACTTCTCTGCGCCCAGATCAGCACCAAAGCCTGCTTCGGTGATGGTATAGTCGGCCAGAGAAAGGCTCAGCTTGGTAGCCAGCACGCTGTTGCAGCCGTGGGCGATGTTGGCAAAGGGACCGCCGTGGATGATGGCGGGGTTGTTTTCCAGCGTCTGTACAAGGTTCGGGTCCAGCGCGTCCTTCAGCAGGGCGGTCATGGCACCGGCAGCACCGATCTCACCGGCAGTGACGGGCTTGCCGTCGTAGGTGTAGGCGCATACGATCTTGGAAAGACGCTCCTTCAGATCGGAAATGCTGGTGGCAAGGCAGAAAATTGCCATCACCTCGCTGGCAACGGTGATATCAAAGCCGTCCTCGCGGGGAGTGCCGTTCACCTTGCCGCCCAGACCGTCCACGATGAACCGCAGCTGGCGGTCGTTCATGTCCATGCAGCGCTTCCATGTGATGCGGCGGGGGTCGATGTTCAGCGGGTTGCCCTGCTGGATGCTGTTGTCGATCATGGCAGCCAGCAGGTTGTTGGCTGTGCCGATGGCGTGCAGATCGCCGGTAAAGTGCAGGTTGATGTCCTCCATGGGCACCACCTGTGCGTAGCCGCCGCCGGCAGCACCGCCCTTGACGCCGAACACCGGGCCAAGGCTGGGCTCACGCAGGCAGAGCATGGTCTTTTTGCCCAGAGCGTTCATGGCATCGGCCAGACCCACGCTGGTGGTGGTCTTGCCCTCGCCCGCCGGGGTGGGGCTGATGGCGGTGACGAGGATCAGCTTGCCCTGTTTTTTGGCATCGTGGATCAGGCGGTGATCGATCTTGGCCTTGTAGCGGCCATAGGGGATCACGTGCTCATCGGAAAGGCCCAGCTGGGCGGCGATCTCGGTGATGGGTTTCATTTTGGCTTCCTGTGCGATCTCGATATCGGTTTTCATCAGACATCCTCCTTTGGAAGTCGTTTTTACAAGCATTGCACGCCGCCTGAACGGCCTTTTTGCTCGCATCCTGCGTTGCTTTCCCTTGCAATCCGTCAGGATTGCTGCGAAAAATCGCCTTGTCTGCGGGCAAAAAATCCTGCCATTCAACGCACCCTGCTTATAAAAACAACGTCCGACAACAAAAAAGGCAGCTTTGCGCAGCAATTGCGCAAGGCTGCCCAGACGGTCGGCATTGACTCTCCCGCCATCCCTGCACTGTGGTGCTCCACAAGGTTCCGTCAGCAGAGATACGGTCTCTATGCAGTAAAGATAGCACAATGCCGGGGTGTTTGTCAAGGAAAAACATATACGAACTTGTCGGGGCGAGGCCCCTCCATCTTGCTGCGCAAGACCGTTCTGTCGCTTAAAAGCCCCACTGGGGCTTTCATTGCTGCGCTGCGCTCGCAAACGCGAATATTTTGCGTTCTACAGCTTTCTGTGCTATAATTAAACTGGATTATTATAAAAACAGAAAGCAGGAATCCCTTTTATGCTGCAAAACCCTGAATTGCATTATCTGGATAACGCCGCTACCACCATGGTGGCTCCCGAGGTGGCGGATGTCATCGACAAGGCCATGCGGGAACACTGGGCAAACCCGTCCAGCCTGTACGGCCCCGGTGCCCGCAGCGAGGAAGCGCTGAACGCCGCCCGTGCCGCTGTGGCCCGTACACTGGGCTGCAAACCAAAGGAGCTGTACTTTACCTCCTGCGGCAGCGAGAGCAACAATCTGGCCCTGCTGGGCGCGGTGCGCACCCGCACTTTCGGCAAGGGCATCGTGGTGTCCGGCTTTGAGCACCCCAGCGTCCAGCGCCCGCTGGAAGAGCTGGCGAAGCAGGGCTACAATGTCACGGTGGTCAAGCCCCGCCCGGACGGCACATTGGATATCAACGAAATGCTGGAGCATGTGGACAAGAACACCATCCTCGTGGCCTGCATGATGGTGAACAACGAGGTGGGCACCCGCAACGATGTGGAACGCCTTGCCGCCGAGGTCAAGCGCCGCAACAGCCGCACCATTGTCCATGTGGACGCAGTGCAGGCGTGGATGCGTGTGCCCATCAAGCTGACGAACATCGACACCCTGTCGGTGAGCGGCCACAAGATCCACGCTCCCAAGGGCATTGGCGCGTTGTATCTTTCTGACCGTCTGGTACAGGCGTTCCGGCCGCCGTACCTCGGCGGTGAGCAGGAGCGCGGCCTGCGCCCGGGCACCGAAAACCTGCCCTACGCCATGGGTCTTGCCGCAGCCGCCACCCGTCTTGCCAAGACCATGAAGAGCCGTGACACCGCTATGAAGGCTCTGAACCAGCGTCTGCGGGACGGCCTGAAGGCCTTTCCGGAGGTGGAGCTCAACAGCCCGGAAAACGCGGTGCCCGAGGTGCTGAACTTCAGCGAGATGTGCATCAAGAGCGAGACCATGCTGGCATGGCTGGCCGAAGCACAGGTGTATGTTTCCTCGGCAAGTGCCTGCGGCCGCGGCCAGCCCAGCCACACGCTGGCGGCAATGGGCAAAGACCCGCTTGCCATCGACACGGCCATCCGCGTGTCCTTCTGCGGCGACAACACCCCGGAGGATGTGGATGCTTTCCTCAACCGCTTTGAGGACGGAATGAAGCATCTGCAGAAGATCCGGAAGTGATTCCGCAGGCAGGACCGTCTGGAATGGCCGCCGCTTTGCTCTGGCCATGTTAAATCGTAACCTAGGAGATACAACATTTATGCATGAAATTATCATGGGCTATCAGGGTGAAATGTCCCTGAAAGGCCTCAACCGCAACCAGTTCGAGTCGGCGATGATGAAAATTCTGCGCTACCGGCTCAAGACCGTGGGCAAGTTCAAGGTCTACTGCACCCAGTCCACCTTTTACATGGAGCCTGAGGAAGAGGACGTGGATATGGACCTCGCCTTTGACCGGGTGAGCAAGGTGTTCGGCCTTGCGGCGCTCAGCCGCGCCGTGGTCTGCGACAAGGACTTTGACACCATCTGCCAGACCGCTGAGGATTACCTCGGCGCCAGTCTGCACGGCATCCGTACCTTCAAGGTGGAAGCCCGCCGCTCCGACAAGACCTACCCCATGACCAGCCCTGAATTGATGCGGGAGCTGGGTGCCTATCTGCTGGGCAAACACAACTACCTCAAGGTGAATGTGCATAACCCGGATTTTAAGGTGATCGTAGAAATTCGTGATTACGGTGCCTACATCCACGGCCCCAAAGTGCCCGGCGAGGGCGGTCTGCCCGTGGGCACCAGCGGCCGTGCATTGAACATGCTGTCTGGCGGCATCGACAGTCCCGTGGCAGCTTACCGCATGGCAAAGCGCGGTCTGGCACTGGACCACATCCACTTTGCGTCTCCGCCGTACACTTCGGAGCGCGCAAAGCTCAAGGTGAAGGCTCTGGCGCAGCTCACCAGCATCTATACGGGCAGCTCCAATCTGTTCGTCGTGCCCTACACCAAGCCGCAGGAGTACATCCGGGATAATGCTCCGGATGTGCTGTTCACGGTGCTGATGCGCCGCAGCATGATGCGCATTGCCAACGTCATTGCCAAAAAGCAGGGCTGCGAAGCCCTTGTTACCGGCGAGAGTCTGGCTCAGGTAGCCAGCCAGACCGTCAAGGCCCTGCAGTGCACCGATGCTGCGCAGGATCTGCCCATCCTGCGCCCGCTCATCGGCATGGACAAGACCGAGATCGTGGAGACGGCACGCCACATCAACACCTTTGAGACCAGCATCCTGCCCTACGAGGACTGCTGCACCATCTTCACCCCGCCGCATCCGAAGATCCGCCCGGAACTGGAAGAAATTCTGGAAGCCGAAGCCGCCATGCCCGGCCTTGCCGCGCTGGAAGCCGAAGCAGCAGAGAGCGCCGAGCGCATCCGCATCCGTATCACCGATCAGGTCGAATTTGAGGGGTGAAAGCCATGACAGCAGAGATCATCAGTGTGGGCACCGAGCTGCTGCTCGGCAACATTCTCAACACCAACGCCCAGTACCTCAGCCGGGAGCTGGCGGCTCTGGGCATCACCGTCCAGCGCGAGAGCACCATTGGCGACAACCACGGCCGTTTGGCGGATTTCGTCAACGAGGCAAAACAGCGGTGCGACCTGCTGGTGTTCACCGGCGGCCTTGGCCCCACGGCGGACGACCTGACCAAGGAGACGGTTGCTGGATGCTACGGTGATACGCTGGCTTTTGACCCGGAAGAATGGCAGAAGATCGTGGATTTCTTCACTCGTACCGGGCGCAAGACGACCCCCAACAACCGCAAGCAGGCCATGGTGCCGGTGCACGGCCACAAGATCACCAATAACCACGGCACGGCCCCCGGTGCATGGTTTGAACAGGATGGCCACTGTGCTGTGCTGATGCCCGGCGTGCCTCACGAAATGAAAGCCATGTGGGAGGAGAATGTGCGCCCACTGCTGCTGGCCCGCCAGAACTGCACCCTGCATTCCATCACGCTGCGGGTGCTGGGCGGCGAAAGCGATATCGAATACCGTGTGCGGCATCTGCTGGAAAACGCAAATCCCACCGCCGCCATCTACTGCAAGACCGGCGAGTGCGAGATCCGCATTACTGCCCGGGCAGAAACCGACAGTTCAGCCGAAAAAATGTGCCGCGCATACGCCACAAAGTTCTATGATCTGCTGGGTGATGCGGTGTATGATGAGGATGTGACCGGTCTGGAAGAGACTCTGGTGCACACCCTGAAGAAAAAGGGGCTCACCATTGCCACGGCAGAAAGCTGCACAGGCGGCATGATCGCCCAGCGGCTGACCAATGTGTCCGGTGCAAGTGAGGTGTTCGGCTTCGGCTTTGTTACCTACTGGGAGCAGGCCAAGGCAAAGATGATCGGCGTAGACCCGGCGGCGATCGCAAAGTACAATGTGGTGTCCGCACCGGTGGCAGCACAGATGGCACTGGGCGCAGCCGAAGCTGCCGGGGCCGATATCGCTGTCAGCGTCACCGGCCTGGCCGGCCCCAACGGCGGCGATGCCGTCCGCCCGGTGGGCACGGTGTATCTGGGTGCGGCCTGCGGTGAGACCGTCTATGTAAAAAAGCTCTTCGTCTCCCGTAGCCCTCGCCTCGGCCGAGGTAGCGTTCGCCTACGAACAGCAGAAGGCGTGCGTGCCCGCGCGGCACAGGCGGCACTGGAACTGGCGCTGCGTCTGGCTCAGGGCAAAGTTCCTGCAGATACACAGGCACTGGCAAAAAGCGCCCGGCACGATGCTGCGGCTCTGACGGCACTGGACAGCACCTTCCTCAAGGGTTAATACGAGCGGCCCCGGGCCGCGGGGGTGAAGCAGTTGATACACGAAGAAAAAACGCAGACCACCTGTGTGCTGCGGTTGTTTGGCGCACCGCTGTGGGCAGTACAACAGGCAGTGCAGCAGACAGGACTTGCTGCCCAGTGCCGCAGACGCGGTGCAGAAACATTGGCTGCGCTGCAGGCAGAAACGCCCGCGGCATTGAGCAAGGCGCGGAAAGCGCTGGCAGACCGCTTTGCGGCAGAGCTGTACGGAGAAGGGGAGATGACCCTTGTTCATGCAGCGGTGCAGGCGCTGGAAACGCACCACAGGCTGCTGGTATGCTGTGATGCGGATGCAGGCACTCTGCTGGAAGCCCGGATGGAAACGGTGGCCGGCGCAGAAAAAGTGTTTGATTTTGGAGCCATGAGCTATGCCGATGCAAAGGTGCGGGAAAAGCTGAGCGCAAAGGTCTGCCGGGTCAAGGGCGGGCCGGTGCCGGCAAAGCTTACCCGTGTGCGGGCAGCGCAGCGCCTTGTGGGTGCAGACTTTGCAGCCGGGTGTCTGGAGCGCGCCGAGGACACGGTGCTGTTTCTGGGCAGCCGGAAAGGCTGCTGGGTGCGCACGGTGGCCAATGCAGATACGCCTGCTTTGTGGCTGCTGGATATGATCCGCCGGGCGGCTTCCGGTCTGCCGCAGGCGGCGGGAACGATCTGGCAGAAGTATGGCAGGGCCATTCCGGCAGATGCCCTGACGGCGCAGCGCCTGCCGGACAAGCCGGAGCCGGATGCACCGATAGCAGCGCCGCGCAAACGGCACAGGGTGCGGAATGCCCTGATTTTTCTGCTGATTCTGGCACTGGCCGCGTTTGCCGCTGCGTGGTATTATACCGGCGGCGACCTCGCCGCCCTGCCCCAGAGACTGCAGAGCCTTGGTGCCGACAGCCTGCCCCATGCGGGGGCAAAACTGATATAAAAAAGACCCCGGAGGGTGCGAACCTTCCGGGATTTTTTGTTTATAAAGGCGTTTTTTTAAGAGATGCAGTGTGCTGCTCCGAACCCATCCGTGAAAAAGAACCTCCGGAAAATCCGCAGATTTTTCGGAGGTTCAAATAAATGATAAATTTTCCGAATGGTTATGCCTTGTGGTCGCTCAGCCACCGCAGAGCCATATAAACATAGGCTGCAGAGCCCACGTACAGCACGCTGTCGTCAAAGCGTACCTTGGGGTGGTGCTGGCCGTAAACATAGCCCTCCTTGGCGTTGCCTGCGGAGAGAAACATGCTCACAGTGGGCACTTCGTGGCTGACAAAGGCAAAGTCCTCGCTGCCGCCGCCGGGCTTGCCGCCGGTGAGGATGGTCATATCCATGGCACCACGGCCCAGCAGTTCGGTCATATAGGTCAGGGCATTCTTGGCAAGAGGCGTATCCACCACCATGCAGGGGCAGTGGTCGCTGAACTCCACATCAGCAGTGCAGCGATAGGCTGCCGCCACGCCCTGCGCGATCTCGGTCATGCGCTGGTGGATCTGCTCACTCACGGCACCTTCGGGGTCCACCGTGCGGATAGTGCCCCACATATCGGCAGAATCCGGGATGACGTTGGATGCCTTGCCAGCTTCAAACCGGCCCGTGGTGAACACGCCAAACTTGGCGGGGTCCAGCTCACGGCTGTTGATCTCCTGCAGGGCAATGTGGATGTGGGCCGCTGCGGTGATGGGGTCGATGCAGGCGTTGGGCATGGAGCCATGGCCGCCCTTGCCGTGTACGGTGATGTGGTACTGCTCACAGCTTGCCATGGTGATGCCGCCGCCCGGCACTAGCACGGTGCCCACGGGCAGGGGCATCCCGGCCAGAACATGGAACATGACCGCGGCATCCACCTTCGGGTTTTCCAGCAGGCCGTTTTTCAGCATGTCCAGCGAACCCTGAAAGATCTCCTCTGCAGGCTGGAATTCCAGCTTGATGGTGCCCTCGATCTCGTCCTCGTGTTCTTTGAGCAGCTTTGCCGCACCCAGCATCATGGCGGTGTGCATATCGTGGCCGCAGCCGTGCATCTTGCCCGGCACCTCGGAAGCAAATTCTTCGCCGGATTCCTCCTGAATGGGCAAAGCATCCATGTCACCGCGCAGCAGGATGGTCTTGCCGGGGCGCTTGCCGCCCGCAAGCGCGAGTACGCCGCACTTGCCGCAGTCCTGCGGGGTGTAGCCCATTTCGGTCAGGGCTTTTTTCACCAGCGCTTTTGTCTCGGGCAGGTCAAAGCCTACCTCCGGGTGGCGGTGCAGGGTGCGCCGCCATGTGCGCAGCTGGGTTTCCAGCTCCTTTGCGGATTCGAGCAGTTTTTCTGGTGTGATCATTCCAAAATCAACTCCCTCTATTTTATCAAAAACCTCCCAGACCCTGCCTTATGGCAGAGCCTGAGAGGTTTTTTACTTAGTTTTCGTTCGTCGATGTGCCTTCCGGGTGGTACTTGGCGCAGGTGCACTTTTTCCACTTCAGGCCGCTGCCGCAGGGGCAGGGGTCGTTGCGGCCAATTTTGATGACACGCACAGGCTGGCCGTGGGGTGCACCCTTGGCACCGGGTGCACCGTTGCCGGGCACAAAGCCTTCGCCGGTGGGCTTTGCCACCTGCTCACGCTTGGGGGCAGCACCGGCCTGACGGATCTCGATGGTCAGCAGCATCTTCACACTGGACTCACGGATGGAATCCACCATCTGGTCGAACATGTCAAAGCCCTCGATGCGGTACTCCACAACGGGGTCCTTCTGGCCGTAGCCGCGCAGCGCAATGCCCTGACGCAGCTGGTCCATGTTGTCGATGTGGTCCATCCACATGCGGTCCACGCACTTGAGCAGGCAGATGCGCTCCAGCTCACGCATGATGGGAGTACCGTAACGCTGCTCCTTGTCGGAGAGGATCTTCATGCCGCGGTCATAGAGCTGGTCGGCAATGCCCTTGCGGGAGATATCGTCAAAGTCGGCCACGGTGTAGTGGAGGTCTTCCTCGGTGGTCAGCCAGCCCAGATAGTGGCGGCGCAGGGCACCAAAGTCCCAGTCGTCCTTCACATCACCGGCCAGGAACTGGTCGCAGCTGGAATCGATGTTCTCGCGCAGCATCTTGTGCATTTCGGTGCTGATATCCTCGCCATCCAGCACCTTTCGGCGCTGACCATAGATGATCTCGCGCTGCTGGTTCATCACGTCGTCGTACTTCAGCACGTTCTTGCGGATCTCGAAGTTGCGGCCTTCCAGCTTTTTCTGGGCGCTTTCCAGCGTGTTGGTGATCATGCGGTTCTCGATGGGAGTGTCCTCGTCGATCTTGAGGGTATCCATCAGGCTGGAGACGCGGTCGCCGCCGAACAGGCGCATCAGGTCATCTTCCAGGCTCAGGTAGAAGCGGGAAGCACCCGGGTCGCCCTGACGGCCGGCACGGCCGCGCAGCTGGTTGTCGATGCGGCGGCTCTCGTGGCGTTCGGTGCCGATGATGAACAGACCGCCTGCAGCGCGCACCTGCTCAGCTTCGGCATCGATCTGGGGCTTGCACTGGGCGTACAGCTCATCGAAGCGCTTGCGGGCAGCAAGGATGTTGGCATCCTCGGTATCGCCGTGGCCGTTGGCTTCGGTCAGCAGCATTTCCACTGCAGCCGGGTCGGCATCCTCGGGCTTTTCCGGGTTCAGCAGGTTTTCGCAGAAGTGTTCCTTGCGCATCTGGGCCTTGGCCATGAACTCGGCGTTGCCGCCCAGCATGATATCGGTACCACGGCCTGCCATGTTGGTGGCAATGGTAATGGCACCCTTTTTGCCGGCCTGCGCCACGATCTCGGCTTCACGCTCGTGGTTCTTTGCGTTCAGCACGTTGAAGTCGCGGGTGTATTTCTGCAGCATCTTGGCAAGGGTCTCACTCTTTTCCACGCTGACCGTACCCACCAGCACGGGCTGGCCCTTCTGGTGGCATTCCAGCACCTGCTGGATAACGGCATTGTATTTGCCGTTGACCGTCTTGTAGATGGCATCCGGATAATCGATGCGCTGACGGGGACGGTTGGTGGGCACCGTAACGATGTTCAGGCCGTAGATCTCGGTGAACTCGGTGGCTTCTGTCTTGGCGGTACCGGTCATACCGGACAGCTTTTTGTACATGCGGAAGTAGTTCTGGAAGGTGATGGTAGCCAGCGTTTTGCTCTCGGCGGCGATCTTCACGCCCTCCTTGGCTTCGATGGCCTGATGCAGGCCTTCGTTGTAGCGGCGGCCGATCATCAGACGGCCGGTGAACTCGTCCACGATGATGACCTGACCATCCTTGACCACGTAATCGATGTCCCGCTGCATCACGCCGTAAGCCTTGATGGCCTGATCGATGTGATGGGCAAGGGTCATGTTCTCGGCGGCGGCAAGGTTCTCGACCTTGAAGTAGGCTTCCGCTTTCTTGATGCCGCTGGCAGTCAGGGTACAGGTCTTGTGCTTTTCGTCCACGACGTAATCACCGTCGGTCTGCTCGTCGGTAGAGACCTTATCCTCCAGCTCTACCACCACGCTCTTGCGCAGGGTGCGCACAAAGCGGTCCACCTGTGTGTACAGGCTGGAGGAATCCTCGCCGCGGCCGGAAATGATCAGGGGCGTGCGGGCTTCATCGATCAGGATGGAGTCCACTTCATCGACGATGGCATAGGCGTGGCCGCGCTGCACCATGTTGGCCTTATAGGTCACCATGTTGTCGCGCAGGTAGTCGAAGCCGAACTCGTTGTTGGTACCGTAGGTGATGTCGGCAGCATAGGCGGCGCGGCGTGCATCGCCGTCCATGCCCTGTGCGATCAGGCCGACAGAAAGGCCCAGCCAGCGGTAGAGCTTGCCCATCCACTCGCTGTCGCGCTTGGCAAGGTAATCGTTGACGGTGACAACATGCACGCCCTCACCGGTGAGGGCATTCAGGTAGGCGGGCAGGGTAGCCACAAGGGTCTTGCCTTCACCGGTCTGCATCTCGGAAATATCGCCGCGGTGCAGGGCAATGCCGCCGATGACCTGCACAGGGAAGTGCTTCATGCCCAGCACGCGCCATGCGGCCTCGCGGCAGACGGCAAAGGCATCGGGCAGGATATCATCGGTGGTCTTGCCGTCGGCCAGCTGCTGCTTGAACACAGCGGTCTGTGCCTGCAGGTCGGCATCCGGCATGGCGGCATATTTTTCTTCCAGAGCCAGCACCTGCTTGGCAATGGGGTTGATCTTTTTCAGCTCCCGGTCCGAGAAGCTGCCAAAGAGTTTTTCAACAAGGGACATTGGTAACACCTCATAGATCAAATTCGGGAAAATGCTTCCCGGAGATAGACATAAATACACACATATATGATACACCAAAGCGGCAGACGCGTCAAACCTGCAAGGTTATTTTAGCCGGATTTTGAATGAATTTTCTGTAAATTTGCGCTGGAAGGGGGTTCATAAAAGGAAAAGATATGTGGTGGAGGCGAACAGCCTCGCCCTCTCCGTCTGCTCCCGCTGGTCGCATCCACCTCCCCCAAAGTGGGAGGCCTTGGCAATCCACGCAAAGTTTCCGGTTTCGCCAGAGGCTCCCCCTTTGGGGGAGCTGGCGAGCGAATGCGAGACTGAGAGGGCGAGCCAGCTAAAACAAAAACCACCTCTGATTTTTGCAAATCAGAAGTGGTCAGGTGTACATTATAAGGTTTCCAGCAGCTGCGGCAGCTGTGCCAGATCGTCGATGACATTCGGGCACACAGCCTCGAGCCGCGCGCGGGACTGGTGGCCGCCGGTGTAGAGCACGCATTTTGTGCCAAGGGCCTTTGCAACTTCGGCATCGTGCTGGGTGTCGCCCACCATCACGCAGGCAGCAGGGGCGATGCCGCTTTGTGCAAGCCACTGTTTGCCCACCTGCACTTTGCTTACGCCATAGATGTCTGCAAGGCCGAGCAACTCAGTAAAATAGCCCTGCAGGCCCCGTGCGGCTACCTGCTCGATCAGGTAGTCCCGGCGGGAGGCGGAAAGCACGCTCTGCCGCCAGCCCCGGCGTGAAAGTTCGGCCAGCGTCTCGGCAGCGTGTGCAGAGGGGGGACAGGCATCCACACCTGCGTTATAATGTTCCATAAAGCGCTCGGCCAGCTCTGCATAAGGGTGCTTTGCAAAGTTGAAACCGGCGCGGATGTAGTATTCCTCAATGGGAAAACCGAAAATTTCCCGATAAGCGGCAAGATCGTACCGCTGCGGATAACCGTGGGTCTCCAGCATCCAGTTGAGACAGCTGTGGGTGAAATCAACATCATCCATCAAAGTGCCGTTCCAGTCCCAGAAGATCATACCGTTTGCCTGCATGGAAACCTCCTTGCGGTCATTAAGCTGCAAAAATTTTGCGCAGGGCCTTGCTGCTCTCGATGATCTTCACCAGCAGCACACCCAGAACGGTGCAGCTGATGAGCTCGCCGATACCTACGGAGATGCCGTTGGTGATGCAGGCCAGCCAGATGGGAGCGCTGGAGGTGGGGTCCGGGAACATGACGGCAATCTCAATGCCGATGATCACGGCATTGAACAGCACCGGCGGCAGGGAAGCCGCCACAGCCAGACCCTTGATGCGGATGTTCCGCAGCTTGTAGGTAACAAGGCAGGCCAGCAGGGTGGCAAGGGTGCCAAAGATGACATCCACGATGGTGGAGCCCAGCAGGTTTGCCAAAAAGCAGCCCAGTACCACACCGGCAATGTACTCGGCACCGAACACCGGCAGCAGGCAGAGCGCCTCAGCCACACGCACCTGTACCGCACCATAGGAGAGCGGCTGCAGAGCCATGCAGAGAACAACATAAATGGCTGCGACCACGCCGCAGCGCACCAGTTTACGAACGGAAGAATTCTGATTCATGATAATACTCCAGCGGGATGATTTTGACCGCACAGGGCCGCCAGCCCCTGTGGGTTTGGCCCGGCATGGTTCGAGACACGCCGGGGAGCCTAAAATCCTAAGTTGCTCTGAAAGGATGCCGCACAAAAAGCACAGCAAAAGGCAGTATAGCATAATTTTTGGCAGATTGCAACGAATTTTCGCAGAATCAGGTACAGATGCAGTTTTTGGTTTGGACCCTTCCGGTGAAAAAGAGGTTCCGAAAAGCCCGCAGGCTTTTCGGAACCTCAAAATAAAATTACCGCTGAAATAGCCAGAGCGAAAGCGGAGGCAGAGGCTATTAAAATCGTGTGTTACCCTCTGGGGTGTCCGGTGTATACCAGAGCCACCGTGTCGGGGCCGGTGTTGGCGGAAACGACACCGCCCAGCTCAAACACCAGCAGCGGCGGTTTGCCAAAGGCCTTGCGGCAGGCCTTTTCCAGATCGGCGGTCTGCGGGATGTTGGTGTGGCCGATCATATAATCAAAGTTCTCCACGCCTTCGCTGCGCTGTTTGCACAGCTCCACCATGGCGGGCACCACCTTGTCATCGCCGCGTACCTTGGCTTCCACCTTGGTCTTGCCGTCGATCAGGGTGATGATGGGACGAATGCCCATCAGCTCGCCCATAACAGCAGCAGCGGCAGAGATGCGTCCGCTCTTTTTCATCTGCTTCAGGCTGTAGGGGCCCAGAACGATCTCCATGCAGTCCATCTGCTTTTCAAACTCCCGGATCACATGGCTGATCTCTGCGCCGTTCTTCAGCTTGCGGGCCATTTCGCACAGATACCAGCCGAACCCCATGGAATAGGTGTGGGGGTCCAGCAGATGGATCTTCAAGTGGTGCTCCGGGCGCTCTTCCCGCAGCATCCCCTGTGCCATGAGGGCGTTATTGTAGGTGGAAGAGCCGGATTTGTTGATGGGTACATGAATGACATCCGTATAGCCCTCGTCCACGTACTGGCAGTATTTTTCGCAGAACTGGATGGGGGTGATGGCGGCAGTGGAGGGCACGCCCTTAGCGGCACGCATCTTATCGTAAAATTCGGTGTTGGTGCAGCTTTCACGCTCCACGTAGTCCACATTGTCCAGCAGGATGTGGAAGCTCATGATGTCGATGCCGTATTTTTCGGCCATCTCCTGCGGGATATCGCAGGAGGAATCGGTCAGGATCGCAATCTTGCTCATAATGTCCCTCATTTCCATTCGTAGTCTCGTAAGTGTCCGTGGTCCAAAAGCTCCGGAAAGTCCCACTGGCGCAGCACTTCATACACGCCCACGGCCACGCTGTTGGAAAGGTTCAGGCTGCGGCAGGTGTCGCGCATGGGCATTCGGATGCAGTGCTCCTGATTGGCGGCAAGCAAGGCTTCGGGCAGGCCGGCATCCTCGCGTCCGAACACGAGGTATGCACCGTCCGGGTAGCTCACATCGGTGTAGCGCTGCGGTGCCTTGGTGGTAAAATAGTAATAGGGGCCGCTGTTTTTGGCAAAGAACTCGTCCAGACTGTCGTAATAGCTGATGTCGAGGTAGTGCCAGTAATCCAGACCCGCATGCTTGAGCTTTTTATCATCGATGGCAAAGCCCATGGGGCCTACCAGATGCAGCCGACAGGCAGTGCAGGCACAGGTACGGGCCACATTGCCGGTGTTCTGCGGGATGCGCGGTTCCACCAGAACGATGTTCAAGGTTGGCTTTTCGTTCATCGGTGTACCTCCCCTTATTCTGCCGAGCTTGCCGGGCACAGGCGCGGCAGAAGCGGCTCGAACCAGACCCCGTAGCGGGTATCCTGCGCGGCGGGCGTGCTCTGGATGGAAAGCGCCACGAACTCGGCAGCGTTGTCGGCGGCGGCACTCAGGGCGTTGCCCTGCAGCAGCGAGCCGATGAGCACCGCACCGTACAGGTCGCCGGTGCCGGGAAAGCTGCGGCTGATGTGCAGCTTTTTGATGAGGAAGCGGTCTTTTCCGCTGCCTGCACAGCCGATGTATTTGCCCAGCGGCAGGCCGGTGACGACAGCCCCGGGGGCCAGAGCGGTCAGCTCGTCAGCCAGAGCCTGTGCGGCTTCATCGGTGAGCAGCTCGGTCTGCGGCTGGCGCTGCAGCAGGATCTGTGCCTCGGTGTAGTTGGGCAGGATCAGATCGGCAGCACCGCACAGTGCACGGATGCGGTCGATCAAAGCAGGCGTTACGGTGGAGTAAGCCTTGCCGTTGTCGCCCATGACCGGGTCAACGATCTTTTTGGCTGCGGGCCAGAGGGTAAAGGCTTTTTCGGCTAGTGCTACCTGATCCTCACCGCCCAGATAGCCGGTATAGATGCAGTCAAACTCCACGCCAAGCGCATGGTAATGCTCCAGCGCCTGTTCGCCGTAGGCGCAGCCGTCCAGCCGTGCAGGTGTGCCAAGCCCGCCTGTGTGGGTGGAAAGCACCACCGTGGGCAGGGCTACCGGCTGCACGCCCATGACCGACAGCACCGGCAGGATCACTGCAAGGCTGCAGCGGCCCATGCCGGAAAGATCGTGGATGCAAAGGACTTTTTTGGGTTCAACAGGGTGTATCAAATAAGGAACCTCCTTACCAGTATGCGGAATGAGCAGTGCACTTTTTAGCCGGGCACACCCGCCCATTAAAACATCGTAGAACAGTATACCACAAATTTCTGCATAAAAAAAGCGGATACCAGATAGTTTACAGGAAATAATAACGCCGGAGACCGGATCTTTTTCACCGAAAGGAGTTTTACTATGAAACATGAATCCACCAGTTCTTCCGGGATGCTGCTTGGCATGGCCGCGGGGGCGGCACTGGGTGCCGTGGGCGTGATGGCCGCCACCCAGAACCAGCGCCAGCTGCGCCGCACCACCCGCAAGGTGATGAAGGGTGCCGAGAACGCTGTGCTGCAGCTGGACAAAATGGTTGGCGACTTTGTGGAAAAGCACATGGAGTGATAAAAGCAAAGAACGGCGTTCCGGTGGGGAACGCCGTTCTTTGCTTGAAAAAGCTTACTTGTTCCAGATGCACATGCGGGCCGCGGTGTTGATCTCGCCAAGCACGCTCAGATCCATCTGAATGTTGCAGGTAACGGTGAGTGCCTTGTTCACATCGCTGCCGGTCAGCACCGAGGCGGGCATGTTCTTGATGGTGAGCACGCCGGTGCCCTTGGCAACATCGCCGGAGACGGTGCCGGTATAGGTCACATCACCAATGGTCAGGCCGGACAGATAGCCGGTGACACCCATCTTGCTTACCTGCTGGATGGGCAGGGTGAGCGTGTAGGTGCCGTTGGACTGGCGGGTGAGGGTGACATCACGGCTGGCATCGATGCCGGTGTTGGCCATGGATTCCTTATCGGATCTTTCTTTCCAGAATTTAATGCCTACGTTCAGGCTGGAAGCAGCGCTTGCACCAAAGGTGAACATGCACAGCAGCAGCACTGAGAGCAGGGCGGCGCTTACGCGCTTATAAGTGTTCGTCATGAATGATCTGCCTTTCCTGCCACAGAGGCGGCGTTGAACAATTGCGGTAATACCGGTTTGTCAATGCTAAAATAGCATGGCTGTGCAAAATTGTCAATCCGCTTCGTGAAGCTTTCACAGAAATGTTGCACATTGATAAAATATGGTGGGCAAAGATGACGAAGAACCGCCCCTCCGGCAGGAGAAGCGGTTCTTGAAAAATCAGCGCTTAAAGTTCAAAGTCGGGGTCGTCCTTCAGCACATGGATCTCGCTCATAAAGGGGCTCTGCTCCGGGTCGGCGAATGGAGCTTCCTTGACGTACTTGTTCAGCTGGATGGCCGTGCGTGCGGGGTCGGCAATGGTGCCTGCGCCGCCGATGCAGCCGCCCGGGCAGCCCATGCCTTCCAGCAGGTAGCCGTTGTACTTGCCGGCCTTGGCCAGCATGAGCAGCTTCTTGCACTCGGCAAGGCCCTGTGCGGATGCGATCTTGACATCCATATCCGGGTGCCATTCCTTGATCTTATCGGCAACAGCCTTGGCAACGCCGCCGGACTGTGCAAAGCCGCGGCCTGCTGCGGATGCAGCGTGCAGAGCTTCGGCCTCGTCCACTTCCAGCAGGCTGGTGTCCACATCCTTGGCCTCGATGATACCGGCCAGCTCTTCAAAGGTGAGCACGAAGTCCACATCGGAGCGGACGGTGCGGCGGGAAGCTTCCAGCTTCTTTGCGGCGCAGGGTCCAATGAAGCACATACGGGCCTCGGGGTCCTTCTGCTTCATCATGCGGGCGGTGAACACCATGGGGGTCATGGTCATGGAGATATTCTTGGCAAGATCCGGGAAAGCGGTCTTTGCCATCATGCTCCATGCCGGGCAGCAGGAAGTTGCCATGAAGTTGAGCTTCCCGGGCACTTCCTCCAGGAAGTCGTGTGCTTCGTCCACGGTGCACAGGTCGGCACCAATGGCAACCTCCACCACATCGTAGAAGCCGACGGCCTTCAGGGCGGCCTTGAGCTTGCCGGTGGAAGCCAGACCCGGGAACTGGTTGATGAAAGCGGGAGCCACCAGCGCGTAGATGCGGTCGCCGCGGTTGAAGCCCTGGATCAGCTGATAGATCTGGCCCTTGTCGGCAATGGCACCGAAGGGGCAGTTGACCAGACACTGGCCGCAGGAAACGCACTTGCTGTAATCGATCTCGGCACGGCCCAGCTCATCGGAGTGGATGGCACCCATGCCGCAGGCTGCAGCGCAGGGACGCTCGGTCTTGACGATGGCGTTGTAGGGGCACACGCCGACGCAACGGCCGCACTTGATGCACTTGTCCTGATCGATGATGGAACGGCCGCTCTCCCATGTGATGGCCTTCTTGGGGCACACTTCCATACAGGGGTGGGCAAGGCAGCCCTGACACAGGTCGGAGACCTTGACCAGCTTTTCCGGGCAGCGGTTGCAGGCAAACTTGATCACGTTCACCAGCGGGGGATCATAATACTTATCGGCGATGGATGCATCCTCCAGACCGGAGACGACGCTGTTGTGCTCGTCCATGCGGCGGGGGGGCAGACCCATGGCCAGACGCACACGCTCCTCAACGATGGCGCGCTCCAGGAAGATGTCCTTGCGCAGCTTGCCTTCCTCGCCGGGGATGATGGTGTAGGGGATCTTGCGCATCAGGTGGTTGGCCTGCTCGCCCTTGACGTTGGCGTAAGCCATGCGTGCCACCTCGGTGAACACCTGACGGCGGATCTGGATGACCGTGGTATTGATTCCTCTGAAACTCATTCCAATTCTCTCCTTGCTTTGCTAAAAACAAACGGGCTGCACCCGGCTGCCGACAGCGTTCTGCCGCGCAGGGCGGGCGCGTTACAGGGCACATTGGTAACGCACTGCTGCAAACAGCGCTGTGCCCGGGATGATCCACTTTCATTTTAGCATAAAGCGTGCCGGATGAAAAGGGATAAAACGCAAAATTTGTTAAAAATTTGTTGTATTCGTCCTCGTGTACAGAATCAACAGTTTTAAGCGCGTAAACTTAGCAAAGTGCTGCACGCACGCGCTCGCCGTCGTACTCGCCAAGCGTTACGTGCACGATCTGCCCGCTTTCGTGGCCGGGGGCGGACACCACCACCGGAATGTACAGCCGGGTGTAGCCAGTGAACAGCGTGCCGGAAAGCGGGGTCTCCAGCAGCACGTCGTCCTCGGTGCCCACATAGGCGGCCAGCACTTCGCGGCGCACCTCCTCGGCAATGCCGTTCATCACGCGGCTGCGCTCCTGCTTTTCCCGCTCGTGCACCTGCTCCGGGAAGTCGTAGGCCGGGGTGCCGCTGCGGCGGGAGTAGGGGAACACATGCACCTTGAGAAAGCCGATCTTTTTCAAAAATTCGCAGCTCTCTTCAAAATCGGCCTGCGTCTCGCCGGGGAAGCCGCAGATGCAGTCGGTGGTAAAGCTGACCGGGCGCGCACCATAGGCGGCGCGCAGCTGGTCCACCACCTGTGCATACTGCTCGGCAGTGTAAACGCGGCGCATCCGGCGCAGGGTGGCAGTGCAGCCGCTCTGCAGGCTCAGGTGGAACTGCGGGCAGAGCTTTTCCACGGCGGCAAGGCGGGTGATGAACTCCGGCGTGAGCATATCCGGGTCCAGACTGCCCAGACGGATGCGCTGGATGCCCTCCACTTGAGCGCAGTGCTCCACCAGCTCCACAAGGTTGGTGCCGGTATCCAGACCATAGCTGGGCAGGGAGATGGCACTGAGCACCACCTCGCGGTAGCCGGAAGCCGCCAGCTGGCGCAGCTCGGCAAGGATGCTGGCTTCGTCGCGGCTGCGCACCGGGCCGCGGGCGCGGGGAATGACGCAGTAGGCGCACTGACGGTTGCAGCCGTCCTCTACCTTGATAAAGGCACGGGTGTGGGTCTCGAACCGCTCCACGGGCAGCTCTTCAAATTTTTCGCCGCGCTGGTGGGGCGTGATGGCCACAATGCGCTCGTGGCCGTCCAGCAGCTTGAGAACGTTATCTAAAATGGCCTTGCGGTCGCCGTTGCCGCACACAAGGTCGGCCTCGGTGAACTGGGCGGCTTCCTCCGGGAAAGCCTGCGGGTAGCAGCCGGTAAGCACCGTGACCGCGCCGGGGTTCTCGCGCTTTTTGCGGCGCAGCCACTTGCGGCTTTTCTGGTCGCCAAAGTTGGTCACGGTGCAGCTGTTCACCACAAAAACATCCGCAGGCTCGTTCTCCTGCGCAATGGTAAAGCCGTTGGCGCGGAACATCTGTTCCAGCGCGCCGGTCTCATTCAGGTTGACCTTACAGCCAAGGGTATAAAAACAAACTCGCATGAGGGGATATCCTTTCGACAAAAAACGGGGTGGTGTTTGCATTACTCCTTATTATATATCACAGCGGCGGTGCGGCGCAAGACCGGATGCACAGCAGCAGGCACTTTTTTGCTGGAAAGCGGGCAAAACAAAAAGAGACGGGCAAACGCCCGTCTCTCAAAGAGAACTTTGGTGGGATTACTGAGCAGCCTTGACGTAAATGACCAGCTTGCCCTTGTTTTCGCCCTCGGTGGCAACCTTGTAAGTGGTCTTGCCCTCGGCGGTATCAACGACCAGACCGGTGTTCTTCAGGTAACTGCTAACAAAGCCCTTTGCATAGTCGGTGCCGGACATGAACGGGATGTAGATGGTCTTGGTCTTGTCCTTGTTCAGGTTCTCGACCTTGGTTTTGATGGCGTCGTCAGAACCCTCGTAGATGTAAACGATGGTAACGGGCTTCAGGCTGCCGCAGCCGGTGAACATGGAAGCGCTTGCAGCAGCAACGGTAGTCAGACCAGCGAGCTTCAGGAAAGAACGACGAGACAGAATCATAATAGTATCCTCCTAAAAAATAATTCCACAAATGAAGCAATACAGCCTTTTTGGGCCATCTCCAATTTACACTATAAGGTGGGCAAAAGTCAAGCCCTTTTGTAGAAAAAGACAAAATAAAAAATGCAGGCTGCGGTGCGGGCGCAGGATATTCTAAACAAAAAGGCCCCTGCATACTCTCTCAGCAAGAGACATTGCGCAGGGAGGGACCGAAATGGAGCGGAAAAACTTGGCGCTTTTGTGTGCAGGGGTGGTGTGCTTCTGGCTGTTTGCGCTGGCCTTTGGCACGGCGCAGGGCAATGGGCTGCGGCAGCAAAACCCGGCGGTGCAGGCGGCTGCAGACCAGACCCAGCCGGTGCAGCCCGCGGCGGCACAGCCTGCCTTGGAGCTGCCCTGCCGCGCCGCCTGCCTGATCGATCAGCAGACGGGCACTATATTATATGAAAAGAACGCCGACCAGCAGATGCCCATTGCATCCATTACCAAGGTAATGACCCTGCTGCTCACCTTTGAAGCCGTGCACGACGGCCGCATTGCCATGGACACGCTGGTGCCGGTAAGTGAACACGCCTACCACATGGGCGGCAGTCAGATCTGGCTGGAGCCGGGGGAGCAGTTCACGCTGGACGAGATGATTAAAGCCATTTGTGTGTCCTCTGCCAATGATGCCGCTGTGGCTGTGGCAGAGCTGGTGGGCGGCAGCGAGCCGGGATTTGTGCAGATGATGAACGCCCGCGCCGCAGAACTGGGCATGGTGAACACCACCTTCCACAATGCCTGCGGGCTGGACACCGAAGGGCATCTTTCCACCGCCCACGATGTTGCCATCATGAGCCGCGAGATTTTGAACACCTGCCCGGAGGTGCTGCACTATACCGGCATCTGGACGGACACCCTGCGCGGCGGTGCCACCCAGCTGGTGAACACCAACAAGCTGCTCAAGCGTTACAACGGCATCACCGGCCTGAAAACCGGCACCACCAGCGGCGCGGGCGTGTGCATCAGCGCCAGCGCCACCCGCGACGGGCTGGACCTCATCGCCGTGGTGCTGGGGTCGCTCTCCAGCTCGGAGCGGTTCACAGCGGCCACCACCCTGCTGGACTACGGCTTTGCGGCCTACGCCGCCGTGCCGCTGCCCGCCATGGAGGACCGGCCTCTTCTTATAAAAGTAAAGGGCAGTGCAGAGGAAAGCGTACCGCTGGACTACACCGCTCTGCCCGAAACGCTGCTGATGCCCAAGGAAAATGCCGCCGCCCTCACCGCGCAGCTGGATCTGCCGCAGGAGCTGGAAGCACCGGTGCAGCTGGGCCAGACCGTTGGCACGGTGCGCATCCTGAGCAGGGAGACCCAACTGGGCGAGTACGAGGTGCGCGCCGCTGCCGATGCTGAAAAAATGGACTTTGGCACCGCATTCGGCCTGTTGTGGGACGCTTTGACCGGCTGCGAAAGCTGAATGCACGCTTCAGCGTACAAAAGCGCGCTGCGGTAAGCTGCGTGGAACTGTCTGTGTGAACAATTCTGGATGAAGAAACAAAAAAACACTATTAAAATTGTATGAAATCCAAGGATTTTGACCTTGACTTTGCCCGGAGGGAACGGTACACTTATACCAAGATATTTCCTCGCAGGGCAAAGGCCCGGCAAATCGTTTGGAGGTTATAATAAAATGAGCGTCGCACTGAACACAAAACACCTCTCCAGCTTTATCAGCGAAGAGGAATATGCAGCCATCTATCCGCAGGTGGAAGCTGCCCATAACCAGCTGGAAGCAAAGTCCGGCCCGGGCAATGATTTCCTCGGCTGGATGTATCTGCCCCGTGATTACGATAAGGAAGAGTTCGCCCGCATCAAGGAAGCCGCCGCAAAGATCCGCGAGGATTCCGATGTGCTGGTGGTGGCCGGCATTGGCGGCAGCTATCTGGGCGCACGCGCTGTCATCGAGGCCGTCAAGGGCCAGTTCCACAACGAGCTGGAAAATGGCCCCAAGATCTACTTCTGCGGCAACAGCATCAGCCCCACCTACCTGAACAACATCATCAGCCTGTGCAAGGGCAAGCGCTTCTCCATCAACGTCATTTCCAAGTCCGGCACTACCACCGAGACTTCTCTGGCATTCCGCGTGCTGCGTGAACTGCTGGAAAAGGAGATGGGCGTGGAAGAAGCCAACAAGCGCATCTACGCCACCACCGACCGTGCCAAGGGCACCCTGAAGCAGCTGGCCGACGCACAGGGCTGGCCCACCTTCGTGGTCCCCGACGACGTGGGCGGCCGCTACTCCGTGCTGAGCGCTGTGGGCCTGCTGCCCATTGCTGCTGCCGGTATCAGCATCGACGACCTGATGAAGGGCGCTGCCGATTCCATGGAGCGCTTCTCCGTTCTGAGCAAGGACAACGATGCTTACAAGTATGCTGCCATCCGCAACATCCTGTACCGCAAGGGCAAGAGCGTTGAAATTCTGGAGTGCTACGAGCCGGACTTCGCCCTGATGAACGAGTGGTACAAGCAGCTGTTCGGCGAGAGCGAGGGCAAGGACAACAAGGGCCTGTTCCCCGCAAGCTGCATCTTCTCCACTGATCTGCACTCCATGGGTCAGTTCATTCAGGAAGGCTCCCGCACCATGTTCGAGACCATCGTGGACGTGAAGAAGCCTGCGCAGGATCTGTTCATCGACCCGCTGGAAGGCAACTTTGACGGCCTGAACTTCCTGGCAAACCAGAACATGAGCGTTGTCAACCGCAAGGCCATGGAGGGTACCATCCTCGCCCACACCGACGGCGGCGTGCCCGAGGTGCTGATCGAGGTGGACGACCTGACCGCTTACAATGTGGGCTACCTGATCTACTTCTTCTGGCGTGCATGTGCCTGCAGCGGTTATCTGCTCAGCGTCAATCCCTTCAACCAGCCGGGCGTTGAGAGCTATAAAAAGAATATGTTTGCTCTGCTGGGCAAGCCGGGCTACGAAGGCCTGACCGCCGAGCTGGAAGCAAAGCTGAAGTAAATAAAAATGATCTCCCGCCGCAAGGCGTGGAAAATACAGGAGGACTGAACTATGATTAAACTGATTGTTGGTACCAAGGGCTCCGGCAAGACCAAGGCTATGATCGACCAGATCAATGATGCGGTCAAGACCTCCAAGGGCAACGTGGTCGTCGTTGAAAAGGGCATGAAGCTCACCTACGACATCGCTCCTGCTGCACGTCTGATCGACCTGGACGAGTACAAGATCTCCGGCGGCGAAATGCTGTACGGCTTTGTTGCCGGCCTGATGGCAAGCAACTACGATATCACCGACCTGTACATCGACGGCATCCTGAAGGTGCTGGATCATGACATCAACCGTCTGGGCGTTGTGCTGGACGAGATGGCAGCCATTGCAGGCGACAGCGTGAAGGTGACTGTTACCGTCAGCGCTGACGAGGCTGCACTGCCCCACGATGTGAAGAAGTACCTGTAATTCCGGAAAATCGGGATCTGAACCACTTTGAACAGGCAGAGAACCGGGAAATTTAAATTTTTTCGGTTTTCTGCCTGTTTTGGTGTTGACAAAGGGCTGCGTTGGCGCTATACTAACAAAGCAGCCTTTTAGAGGTGTACTATGCAATTTGACCTGAGAAAGTTTATCGCCACCGGCAGACAACCCTATCATGCAGAGTTTCAGTGTGATTTATCTGCACATGATTATGCCGGGGCAAGGATCCCGCAGCCGGTCACCGCTGTTTTTGAAGCGGAGACGGACGGCGACGAGATCCGGATGACACTGCGGGCAAACGCATCGGTGCACGGAGAGTGCGCCCGCTGTCTGGACCCGGTCATTCGGGAGGAGACGGTCGATACGGAGTGGACGGTAAAGGAACGGGATCTGGATGACCCGGATTTTGACCTTCCGCTGGACGAAAAAGGACATCTGGATGTAGATGAATGGCTCAATCAGGAGTTTATGTTCCAGATCCCCACGGTGTTGCTTTGCAGTGCCGACTGCGCCGGGCTTTGCCCCGTGTGCGGCAAAAAGAAGGCGGAATGCACCTGCCAGCCGGCAGAGCATGCCGAAGCTCCCGTAGACACAAGGCTCGCAATCCTTAAATCACTGCTGAACTGATAAACCCATCAAGGAGGTGCAAAAATATGGCAGTACCTAAGAGACATCTTTCCAAGGCCCGCCGCGACAAGCGTCGCAGCAATGTTTGGAAGCTGGAGGCCCCCGCACTGGTCAAGTGCAGCAACTGCGGCTCTCTGAAGCTCCCCCACCAGGCATGTGGCAACTGCGGTTACTACAAGGGCGAGGAAGTCATCAAGAAGGCCTAATTTGCGCGTAATTGGTGGCATAATGGTGTTATGTACAGAAGGGGAGGGCGCATGCCTTCCCCTTCTTGTTCTGTCTGAAAGGAGGTGGATGCGGTGGCAATGAAGATCGCACGGGTAGAACCCGGCAGCGAAGCGGAAGCGCTGGGCCTTGGCCCGGGCGACGAGCTTTTGAGCGTGGATGAGAACGAGCTGAACGACAGTCTGGACTACGATTTCTACACCGACAGCAAAAGCTTCCACCTGAAAGCAAGGGTGGCAGACGGCATCCGCGAGTGGGATGTGCAGCGCACGGAGCGCGGCCCCTTTGGCTGCGATTTCCAGACCTATCTGGGCGATCAGAAGCACTCCTGCTCCAACCACTGCATGTTCTGCTTCATCGACCAGCTGCCCCCCGGTATGCGCGAGAGCCTTTACTTCAAGGACGATGACGAGCGGCTTTCCTTTTTGTTCGGCAACTATATCACCATGACGAACATGCAGGACCACGAGATCGACCGCATCATCAAGATGCACATTTCGCCCATCAACATTTCAGTGCACACCACGAACCCGCAGCTCCGTGTGCGGATGCTGGCCAACAAGCGCGGCGGCGAGGTGCTCAAGTATCTGCCCCGTCTGGTGGAGGGCGGCATCGCCGTCAACTGTCAGCTGGTGCTGTGCCGCGGCATCAACGACGGCGACGAGCTGCGCCGTACCCTCTCCGACCTTTTGGAGCTGACCCCTATGGTGCAGAGCATCGCTGCGGTGCCCTGCGGTGTGACGGACTACCGCGAGAAGCTGTTCAAGCAGACACCGTATGATGCAAAGACCAGCGCCGAAGTCATCGACATCATGGAAGAATTCGGCGATGAGTGCAAGCGCCGCCACGGCAAGCGCATCATTTATCCCAGTGATGAATGGTACCTCAAGGCTGGCAGGCCCATCCCGCCGGAAGAGTTCTACGAGGACTTCGACCAGCTGGAAAACGGCGTGGGCATGATGCGCCTGTATGCCTCGGAATTCCTGGCGGAACTGGAAAAGCCCCACCGCATCTACGGCACCAAAAAGATGGACGTGGTCACGGGCGAAATGGCTTCGCCGCTCATCCACCAGATGATGGCTGAGCTGCACCGCCAGTACCCCATGGTCGAGGTGACGGTGCACACCATCAAGAACAAATTCTTCGGCGGCAATGTGGGTGTGGCCGGGCTTGTAACGGCGACCGATATCATTGCTCAGTGCGAGGGCAAGCTGACCAGCGGCACGCTGGGCGTGCCCGCCGTGATGCTGCGGGAGGAAAAAGACACCTTTCTGGACGACATCACCACCGACCAGCTGGCCCAGCGCCTTGGCGTGAAGGTGGAGGTGCTGCCGACCTCTGGCGGCGACGAAGCCCGCGCCCTGCTGCGCAGCGGCCTGCACATTGCAAGGAGAAGAAGAGCATAAAAGAAAACCCTCTCCGTCATCGCTGCGCGATGCCACCTCTCCCGAAGGGCGAGGTTTTATGCATCTTTCGGCAGAAGTGATAAAAGCTCCCCCTTTCGGGGGAGCTGGCGCGGCGTAAGCCGTGCCTGAGAGGGTTGTAAGAAAGGAGGAACCCCTATGAGCAAACCGATCGTAGCAGTGGTGGGCCGCCCCAACGTGGGCAAATCCACCCTGTTCAACAAGCTGTGCGGTCAGCGCCTTGCCATTGTGGAGGACACGCCGGGCATTACCCGTGACCGCATTTTTGCCAACTGCGAGTGGAACGGCCATGACTTCCTGCTGGTGGACACCGGCGGTATTGAGCCAAAGGCTACCGAGGGCATTCTGGCTCACATGCGGGAGCAGGCCCAGATCGCCATTGACACTGCAGACTGCATCATCATGGTGGTGGACGTGCGCGACGGCCTGACCGCCGCAGACGAGGATGTGGCCCACATGCTGCGCCGCAGCCACAAGCCCATCATTCTGGCCGTGAACAAGTGCGACAAGGTGGGCGATGCCCCCATGGAGATGTACGAGTTCTACAACCTCGGCTTTGACGAGGTGATGCCCATTTCGTCCGTGCACGGCCACGGCACCGGCGACCTGCTGGACGCTGTGTGCGCCCATCTGGACTTCAGCGAGACGGTGGTGGAAGAGGACCGCATCCCGGTTGCCATCATCGGCCGCCCGAATGTGGGCAAGTCCAGCCTGACCAACCGCATTCTGGGCGAGAACCGCATGATCGTGGCAAACGAGGCGGGCACCACCCGTGATGCCATTGACACCCCGGTGGACAACGCTTATGGCAAGTTCATCTTTACCGATACCGCCGGTCTGCGCAAGCGCAGCAACATCACCGACGGTCTGGAGCGTTATATGGTAGTGCGCGCACTGGCCGCTGTGGAGCGCAGCCGTGTGGCGCTGATCCTTGTGGATGCCACCGTCGGATTTACCGAGCAGGACAGCAAGGTGGCCGGTTATGCCCACGATCAGGGCAAGGCGTGCATCATCGTCGTCAACAAGTGGGACGCGGTGGAAGGCAAGGAGACCAACACCATGGAGCTGCAGCGCCGCGATTATGCCGAGTGCTTCAGCTTTATGGGCTATGCTCCTATCATCTTCATCTCGGCTCAGACTGGCTACAACGTGAACAAGCTCATGCAGCTGATCCGCGATGTGGACAGCCAGAACGGTGCCCGCGTGCCCACCGGCGTGCTGAACGAGATGCTGGCCCGCGCCACAGCCCGGATGCAGCCGCCCAGCGACAAGGGCCGCCGCCTGAAGATCTTCTATCTGACTCAGGCATCCACCCGCCCGCCCACGTTCGTGGCCTTTGTGAATTCGAAGCAGCTGTTCCATTTCAGCTACCAGCGGTATCTGATCAACCAGATCCGCGAGAACTTTGGTCTGGAACACACTCCCATCCGTCTGGTGATCCGCGAGCGCGGCTCCGGCGAAGTGGGCGCAAAGGACGTGTAAGCGCCCGCAAAGGAGGCATCCGTTTCTATGATGAAAGCGATCCTGATTGCCGCAGCCACCATCCTGCAGGCGTACCTGCTGGGCAGTGTGGATACCGGCATCCTCGTCAGCAAATTCGTATATCATGACGACGTGCGCAATCATGGCAGCGGTGCGGCCGGCATGACCAACATGCTGCGCACCTTTGGCAAGAAGGCTGCCGCCATGACCGCGACAGGCGATGTGCTCAAGGGCGTGCTGGCCGTGTGCATCGGCCGGTGGCTGTTCCACATGCTGCCCGTCGATGCCGGCGTTTCGCCGTATCTGGGTGTCTATCTGGCCGCCATCTTTGCAGTGCTGGGCCATCTGTACCCGCTGTACTTCGGGTTCAAAGGCGGCAAGGGCGTGCTGGTGGCAGCTGGTGCCATTCTGGCCATCCAGCCGGTGCTGCTGCCGTTTCTGGCCATTATCTTTCTGGTGTGCCTGATCCCCACCGGCATGGTGTCGCTGGGCAGCGTGGCCATGGCAGCACTCTACCCGGTGCTGACCATCATTTACGGTTCCCTGCAGGGCTATGCCGCCGGTGATATGCTGGTGTGTGCCATTGGCTCCGGCTTTATGTCCGGCATGGTGATCTATATGCACCGCGCCAATATCCAGCGCATCCGTGAGGGCAAAGAGTACCGCTTCGGAAAGCACAATAAAAAATAAAAGCATTATAAAATGCCCCGCAGCCTGCTGGTTTTCCGGCAGTGCTGCGGGGCATTTTTGTTTATGTTATTTTGGTTCCGGGGCGGCCTGCTCAAAATCGTACTCGTCAAAAGTCTCTTCTTCGGAAGGAATGGCCTCGGAGACCTCCGTTCGGACGCGCTCCTTCAGGTGGGAGAGAAACGCATCGGCGGGGATGCCGCTCTGGCGAGGTGAAAGATCCGGTGCCGGATGGCCGTCCGGCAGGTGGGCACCAAAGGCCGGCACAAAGAAGAACTTGCGCACAATAAAAATCAGGGCGATGGCTCCCACGCTGAGCAGGTTTTCTACTGCCGAGTCATGGCCCACTACCAGATGACGGGCAATGGCGTAGAGCAGCACTTCCAGACTGCTGCCGGGGCTGTGTTTGGCCAGCATTTTGATGAACTCGATGCCGATCACGATGTCAAGGCTCCGCTCCAGAAAAATGCGGATCTCCACTTCGTTGCCGTCAAACAGCAGGCCGGGCATCCACTTGATGAGCGGCACAGCGCTGAGCAGCAGGCCGATGAGCACAAGGCCGGAAAGCAAAATTTCCAGCAGACTGGACGCCTGAATGATGCGGTTGCGCAGCTGGGTGCGCCAGCGGCTTTCCACATGGGAGGAGGAATTGTCCATATTGAGCCTTCCTTTGCAAAAAAGTTTCAACATTCATGTGTAATATTGTAACAGAAATGCAGAAAGCTGTCAATTGCTAGAAGATCAGACGGCACTGTTCGCTGCAGTGGCGGGTGCCACCGCTACATAGCCGGATTTTTTGATGCAGTCCTGTCCGGCGGCGGTATCCAGCCAGTCGTAAAGCTGGCGTTCCGGGCTGTCGGCGGCAGCGTCCGCATGGAGAACGGCATAGAACTCGTTGCACAGCGGGTAGCTTTCGCTGGCGATGGTGTCGTTGGAAGGGGTCACGCCGTCCACGGCCAGCAGACGCAGGCCGGGCTGGGAGTACATCTGGTCGATGTAGTAGTAGACCGAGAAGCCGATGGCATTGGCGCTGTTGTTGTAGGCGGCGATGCTATCCACCAGCTCACCCATGGCAGCGGGAGCCAGCTCGGTGGGCGGGTCCATCAGTTCGCCGCCCTGAATGAGCAGCTTGCGGAACAGGGTCTGGCTGCCGGAGTCTTCGCCCCGCTGGAAGGGCACGATGGCAAGATCCTCGCCGCCCACTTCCTTCCAGTTGGTGATCTTACCGGCATAGATATCCTTCAGCTGCTGCCGGGTCAGGCTCTTGACCGGATTGTTCTCGTTCACGATGAACACCAGTGCGTCCCGGCCAATGGGTTTCTGTTCCAGCTGGGCGTTTGCTTCTTTCAGCTCTTCCTTTACGTAGTCCGGCGCTTCGTAGACCACCAGCATCCTGGCAGTGTACTCCTCATCCGGGTACAGGCCGAAGTTTTCCCACGCATAGGCCGTGGTGCTGACCGAAATGCCGCTCTGGGCTACTTCCAGATCGATGCCGGTGGTATCGGCCATCATCTGGGCCATCAGCGGGATGCAGGCAGTGCTGCCGTCCAGCTTGGGAAAATCTTCCACGGTAAACAGCCCGATGGGTTCAAGCTCGCTCACGGAAGAAGCGGGTGCTTCCGGCGAGGTGGAAGCGCTGCTGGCGGGGGTGTCATCCCCCTTGCAGGCAGTGAGAATGCCTGCGGCAGAGCAGGCGGCAAGGCCAAGCAGAAAGCTGCGGCGGGAAATTTTAGCATTTTTCATAAGGCGTTCCTCCTATTGGGTCAGTAGCCCATTTCATCGTCGGCGTTGATGGAAGAGAAGATGCTTTGGCAGTAAAGCCATTTGCCGTTCGTGTCCATCCAGCCGTAGTAAAAGCCGCGTTTTGCAACGAACACGTGTTCTGGCAGCTGGTTCAGGCTGTTGTCGTAGTAGCTGTAGCAGCTGCCAAGGCCATAGAACACAATGTTGCCGTTTTCATCCAGCACGTCACACATTGAGCCGTTGCTGCTGGGCGCATTGGCGTTGCCACAGTACAGCGGCCTGCCCTCCGGTGTGGTGATGAGATAGTTCAGGGCATAGTACTTGTCCTGCAGATGGGTCAGGTCGGAGACAAGGCCCTCGGGGCCGTACACGCGGGTGGCGGTGGTCTCAAAGTTATCGTTATCCCGCAGCTCCAGCCAGACGTAGCCGTCACCCTTGTTATCCATCATCACGCTTTGCTGGCCCTCCACTGGCTCCACGGTGGTATCAGTGATCAAATCGCCGGTTTCGGTGTTGAACACCTTCAACCGTCCGTCCTCATAGTAAAGGGCGATGGTGTCGCTCATGACGCTGGAAGCGTACAGCGGCGTCACCTCACCGGTAACAAGGTCGTGCAGATCATAGCCGAAGTCGCCGCTCGTGCGCCATGTGACCACATAGCCCGGGAAATAGCTGCTGGGCTGGTCGTCGAAGGTGCCAATGAGGGTGCGGTCCACGGTGGCGAGATCCCGCAGCTCGTAGCGGCCATCGCTGGTCTCGAAGCAGGCGGTGCCGCTGCCGCATACCTGTCGGAAGCCGGTGAAGCCTTCGCCGGTGGCGGGGTTATAGAGCGTTTCGTCCGTTGGTTCGCCGCTGGCGTGGCAGGTGTCCAGCTCCACCCAGTCGGTCAGGTTGTCCGGTGCATAGGAAAGGCTCAGGGCAGTAGTGGCATCTGCGCCGTAAGTCTGTGTACCGTCCTTCGTCTGTATAATGACCCAGCTGTGCAGGGCGGGTTCATCGTCCCATGCGTCCTCGGCAAGGTCTGCTGGGCGGGCATAGCAGGTGAACACCAGCCTGTCCCCGCACACGATGCAGCGGTATGCGCCATCCGGCACGGGCAGACGTTCACCGGTGGAAAGGTCGATCACCTGACAGGTGCCGTAATCGTCGTAGCCGTTTTCGTAGCTGCCGTTCACGGCGTGGGCTTCCTGCAGCACCAGCAGACCGTTCTGCATGGAGGCGTTCTGCTCCCCCTCAAAGGTCATGACTTCATTGCCGTCTTTGTCAAACAGGCCGCTGCGCCGTCCGCAATAAGCGTCCGGGTCGGCCCAGGTGCGGAACCAGTAGTTGGTCTCACCGGTCACGGTGTCCTGCAGAAGGTTCACGTTCTCGCTGCGGAAGGACTGGTACAGCACCTTGCTGCCGCACAGAACGGTGCAGGCACCGCCGGAATTGTCGTAACCGTAAAGCATCCGCAGCTTTCCGTCGTCCAGCCGGGAGCTGTCGTAAAGCGGATCCCCGTGTGCATCGGTGGGCACTGAGGAAGCAGGAGCAGCAGGCTTGCCGGAAGCGGGCGGCAGCACGCTGCAGCTGCAGCCAAGGGTAAGGCACAGGGCAGCGCATACAGCAGAGCTGCCTATGCGGCAAACGTTACGCTTCATAAAGATCACTCCTTACAGTATGGAAAGGAACAAAGTTTAAAAGAAAGCCGGAAAGGTTTTCCAGTTCAATTATAATACGAAACAGCCGCGCATTCCATTGCAGGAAAACGCGGCTGTTGATTACAGTTTTATGACAGACTTTCAGGACTGTGCTTTGGCTTTTTCAGCATCGTCCATCCGGTCCAGCTGCTTGAGGAAGGCCAGCAGGAACGGCAGGGAAACAATAAAGGTGAGCGCATCCGCAATGGGCTGGCAGATCTCTACGCCTACAAGGCCGAAAGTGCGGGGCAGAATGAGGATGAGCGGGATAAAGAACACGCCCTGACGGCAGCAGGCCAGAAAGGTGGCGCGTCCGGCTTTGCCCACGCTCTGGAAGGTCATGTTTGCCACCACAATGACCGGCTGCAGCAGAATGGCAAGGCACTGATAGTGGAAGGCGGGCAGCGCCACGGCGGTAACATCCGGGTCATCACGGAACAGGCGGATGAGGGCATCACTGTTGACCCAGCACAGGCTCACCAGCACCACCAGCATACAAAAGGCTGCACCCATGGTGAAGATGGCCGCCTGCCGCACCCGGCGGAACTTGCGTGCACCATAGTTGAAGGCAGCTACCGGCTGCAGGCCCTGTCCTACGCCGATGGCGACCGAAATGATGAACATGAAAATGCGGGAAACGATGCTCATGCCGGCCACAGCGGCATCGCCGTAGCTGCGGGCGGCAATGTTCAGCAGCATGCCGCCGATGCTCTGCAGGCCCTGACGGCCAAAGCTGGGCGCGCCGCCCACCAGGATCAGGCCGAACTCCCGCGCTTCACGGGTGACGGCAGCAATACGGAACTGACTGACGGTTTTGCCCCGCAGGAACATGGACAGCAGGATGCAGAAGCTGATGCTTTGGCTGAGAGCCGTAGCAATGCCTGCACCGGCGGTGCCAAGGCCCAGCGCGAACATAAAGATGGGATCCAGCACAATGTTCAGCACGCCGCCGGTCACAAGGCCGATCATGGCAAAGTTCGCCTTGCCCTCATAGCGCAGGATGTTGTTCATCACAAGGCTGGAGATCATAAGCGGGGCTGCAATGAGGATGGGCCGTGCATAAGCGCAGGCGTGGGGCAGAATGGTCTCGGTGCTGCCCAGCAGCATCATGAAGCTGGGCAGAGTGGCAAGGCCCACAACGGCCAGCACCACGCCAACGGCCAGAGCAGTAAAAAAGCTGGTGGAAGCAAAGCGGGTGGCGGCATCAGTGTTCCGGCTGCCAAGGCTGCGGCTGATGATGGTGCCGGAGCCGTGGCCCAGCGTAAAGCCAAGCGCCTGAATAATGGCCATCAGGCTGGAAACAATGCCCACCGCACCGGAAGCGCTAGTGGAGATCTGGCCCACAAAAAAGGTATCGGCCAAGTTGTAGATGCTGGTGATGAGCATACTTAAAATGGTAGGGGCGGCAAGACCGAGGATCAGCTTTGGAATGGGTGTCTCGGTCATTTTTTTGTATTGCTGAATGTTGAGCTCGTCTGCTGACATGAAAGAACCTCCTTTTATCATAAGGAATAGGTCAAGAAAAGCCGCCCAGCAGCAGAGCGGCAGATAATTTGAATGTGCGCACGGGATGCACGTTCCATAGTATAACGCAGCTGCGGCAAAAAGTCGAGAGCCGAACCGGTACAGAATGGTGCCTGAAATGCCCATGGAGCGGGAGAAAAACGGACGGAAAGCTTGACTGTTTTTGTCTGTTTTGCTAAAGGCTGGTCGAATTGCTTGTAGAAAATCACGATATGTGGTATCATTTACCATAAGGGAAACAAAAGAGCCTGCACATCTGTACAGGCTGCATACAAAATACAAGTGGTAGCCGCAGGCAGAGCCGGGCGGCTGCGATCCATAGGAGGAACAAACCATGAAAACTGTTGCACAGACCGTGATCGAAGCCGATCACTTTTACACCATTGCCGCGCACACCGGCAACGTCATTCAGGCCGTGGAGGGCACCAAGGAAGCCGGTACCGTCCGTCTGGGCAAGTACGAGCATAAGCCTGAGCAGGAGTGGAGCTTTATCCGCGTGGGTGACGGCGTTTACCGCATCCGCAACCGCGCATCCGGCAAGCTGCTGGACCTGACCATGACCGGCACCGCCAACGGCACCTGGCTGCACCTGTGGGAGGATGTGGGCGGCACCTCTCAGATGTGGACCGTTCAGCCCACCCCGGAAGGAACTGTACGCCTGCGCTCTTCCTGGGCCGGCGGCAAGTGCGTGGACACCGTTGGCATGGGCGCTGCGGTTGGCACTGTGCTGCAGATCTGGCAGGAGGTGTCCGGCGCAGATGACCAGCTGTGGACCATTGCCGAGGTGAAGGAGCGCGCAAAGCGTGCCGCCAAGAAGGCCGAGGCGCCTGCTGTGGAGGCTTCCGCTGAAGCTGTACCCGCTGCAGAAAAGGCACCGGCCAAGAAGACTGCGGCCCGCAAGCCCCGCACCACCCAAAAGGCGGCTGCCGCCAAGGCAGAAGCTGCAGAAGAGGGAAAGGCAGAGACCGCAGCACCGGCAGAAAAGCCCGCAAAGCCTGCCCGTAAGACCGCCGCAAAAAAGACCGCCGCCAAGGCTGCCGAAAAAGCAGAGCCTGCAAAGGCAGAAGTACCTGCAGAGGAAAAGCCTGCTGCGGAGAAGCCCAAGCGCAAGTGCGCACCCCGCAAGAAGAAGGAGACGGTCTGATCTCGTTCTGTTGACCTGTTAAAATGAAAGCGCCCGCCGGAGGTCCAGCCCTGCCCGGCGGGCGCTTTTGGTTATTCTGGAAGCTGCTTTAAAACAAAGCGGTTTTTATCAAATTCCAGCAAACCTTCGTCCCGCATTTTGCACAGCTCTTTGGAGAGGGCGCTGCGGTCCAGATTGAGGTAGTCGGCCATCTGCTGGCGGTTGAAGGGCACCTCGAACGCCATCCTGCCGCAGCGTGCTGCCTGTGCGGAAAAATAGGTCAGCAGCCGTCCGCGCACAGTCTTAGGCGTTGTGCAGAAGATGCGCTGCGAAAGGCTGAGGTTCTTGCGCATGGACACCGCCAGCAGGCGGCGCAGCAGCTTGTCTTTCAGCGCTGGCTCGATCCGCGCATCGGTAAGGGCGGCAGTGTGCAGGAACAGTATTTCGCAATGTTCGGCCGCAACAGCATCCACCATCAAGGCCTCGCCGCAAAAGGCGTAGGTCTCGGCAAAGGCCTGCCCGGCACCTACGCTGCTCAGGATGCTTTTGGTGCCCCAGAGATCCAGATTTTCAATGTGCACGGAACCACGCAGCACGATGCCGATCTCCCGCACGCAGCTTCCGGCGTGGAAGATGACCTCGTGCTTTGCAAACTGCCGGGTGCGCAGGTGCCCGGCAGCGGCAAGGGTATCCAGCTCGGCTTCTGAAAGATCCTGAAATAGGGGCGACGCGATCTTTTTCATAAAAATCCTCTTTCTGTGGTTATAACAACCGAAAGCACGGTCTGATTATAGTATACTCAGAACATCAAAGCAAGGAGGATTTTTCCATGATCCGCAAAATCATTCATATAGACGAAGAAAAATGCAACGGCTGCGGTGCCTGCGTCACCGCCTGCCACGAGGGTGCCATCGGCCTTGTGAACGGCAAGGCCAAGCTGATGCGGGACGACTACTGCGACGGCTTTGGCGACTGCCTGCCCGGATGCCCCACCGGTGCCATCACCTTTACCGAGCGCGAAGCCGCCGCCTATGACGAGCAGGCTGTGCTGGAAAACAAGCAGAAAAAGGCCGCTGCCGCCCAGCAGCAGGCACAGCCCGCCGCACCGGCGTTCCATGGCTGCCCGGGCAGCATGATGAAACAGTTCCACCGTGAGCAGACCGCACCTGCCGCAGCCGCAGTGCCCATGCAGTCCCAGCTGGCACAGTGGCCTTGCCAGATCAAGCTGGTGCCGGTGAACGCGCCCTACTTTGACGGTGCCAAGCTGCTGATCGCCGCCGACTGCACCGCCTATGCCTACGCCAATATCCACGAGGAGTTCATGAGGGGCCATGTGACCATCATCGGCTGCCCGAAGCTGGATGCTGTGGATTACAGCGAAAAGCTGACCGAGATCATCCGCAGCAATGATATCAAGAGCGTGACCGTGCTGCGCATGGAGGTGCCCTGCTGCGGCGGGCTGGAGCACGCTGCCATCACTGCTCTGAAGAACAGCGGCAAGTTCATCCCGTGGAATGTAGTCACCTTCTCCACCGATGGCCGAATCCTCGACCGGTAAAATGACAGAACAAAAGCCAGAAACGACTGCTGCCGTTTCTGGCTTTTGATGTTTGCGGAAAGATCAGCCCGCGTTCTGTACGCTGTTGGCAGCGGTCTGCACGAACTGCAGCACGCTCTGGATGGTATCGCGGATCTGCACCAGCGTCTGGATGTCTTCGTCCTTCATGCGGGATGTGGGCGCAGTGAGCACCACGGTCTGGGCACTCACGGTGCCAGTGAGCTGGATGCTGACCCCGTGTTCCGGGATGGTGAGCAGGATGTGCACCGGGATGGCATCCGCAAAGAACCTGCTCTTTTCCAGCCCGATAACAAGTACCGGTGCATTGGTGCTGGCATCACCGGTATCCAGCTGAAAATAAAGGTAGTCGTCCTTTGCGTTTTCCGGCTGTACGCGCTGCAGCTTTTTCTGCGGCAGCTCAAACTCGGTCATGTCCTGCAGGCTGGTGGCTGTGGTGTCCACACCCAGCAGGCTTGCCAGCTGGGCCTGCGAGATATAACTGCCAAGGCTCCAGTCCGGCAGCAGAAGGCTCGCCAGCGGGTAGCTGCCGGTGATGGAAGAGCGGATATTTTTGTACAGCTGCCCGACATCGTATAAGGTCTCGCTGCTGCTGATATACACCCGGGTGAGCGGGCCTGCCGGGATAACGGCATCCGGGGCCGAGATGCTCAGCTGCAGTGCGTCCGGCGCATACAGGCCGTTGACGGTGCCCTTGGTGGAGCCTGTCTTTTGCAGGATGGTGTAAAGGGCAGGGGAATCGGCTGTGGATGTGATCTCATAATCAAAGGTAAAGGCCGCGCCTGCCTGCAGCGCTTTCACCCGGCGGGCTACCAGACTGTACCCGGTTACAGCGGCCACGACTGCAAGCAGTACAAGAATGAGCACTGCAATCAGGACCACATAGCCCGCGCCGTGCTTTTTTCGTTTGGAAGATGCCATAAAAAATCCTCCCTCAGATGTTTTATTCAGCATAGCGGAACAGCGGACAAAAGTCAAGGCGGAACAGAGAAGCGCTGAAAAAAACAAAAAATCCGAAACCGTAAGGTTTCGGATTCCTGGCGGAAAGATGGGGATTCGAACCCCAGAACGCTTTTGACACGTTACACGATTTCCAGTCGTGCGCCTTAGACCAACTCAGCCATCTTTCCATATTCGGTTGTACGCCGCAGCGCCACACTATAATACCTGAAAGGTGCGCATTTGTCAAGCACTTTTTTTTTAAAATGAAAAATGAGAAGATAAAACAAAAAATCCGGGACCCAAAGGTTCCGGATTTCTGGCGGAAAGATGGGGATTCGAACCCCAGAACGCTTTTGACACGTTACACGATTTCCAGTCGTGCGCCTTAGACCAACTCAGCCATCTTTCCATATTCGGTTGTACGCCGTAGCGCCACACTATAATACCTGAAAGAACCGCTTTTGTCAAGGATTTTTTGAAAAAAATGGGTTTTTTTCAAAACGACATCTCTGTGCAGGCAAAAAACGGCAAAAAATTCAGGGATGCAGCAAAAGCCCTTGACGAAGCGGTTGAACCGGACTATGATGAAGCAGGAGAGTACTGCGGCGGGAAATCTTTGCGGCCGCAGAGTGGAATAAAAAAGGAGGATGCTTTCTTATGACTTATCCTGAAGTGCTGGCCAATGCCCGTGAGTGCATTGGCAAATACTGCAAGGCCTGCCCGGTGTGCAACGGCGTGGCCTGCAAAAACCAGATCCCGGGCCCCGGTGCCAAGGGCGTGGGCGATACGGCCATCCGCAATTATAATAAGTGGGCCGAGATCCGTGTGAACATGGACACCCTGTGCGAGGGCGGCACCCCGGACACCCATATTGAGCTGTTTGGCAAGAGCTTCAAGTACCCGTTCTTTGCAGGCCCGGTGGGTGCTGTGAACCTGCACTACTCCGAAGCCTATACCGATATGACCTATAATGATGTGTTGGTGCGCGCCTGTGCAGAGAACGGCATCGCTGCCTTTACCGGCGACGGCACCAACCCCACCGTTATGGAGATGGCCACCAAGGCCATTGGCGCAGCAAACGGCTGCGGCGTGCCCACCATCAAGCCCTGGAACATTGATACCATTAAGGAAAAGATGGCCGAGGCCAAGGCCAGCGGCTGCTTTGCCGTGGCCATGGATGTGGATGCAGCAGGTCTGCCCTTCCTGAAGAACATGACTCCGCCCGCAGGCAGCAAGAGCGTGGCAGAGCTTGCCGAGATCGTCAAGCTGGCCGAACGCCCCTTTATCGTCAAGGGCGTTATGACCGTTAAGGGCGCACTGAAGGCAAAGGAAGCCGGCGCGGCTGCTATCGTGGTGTCCAACCACGGCGGCCGCGTGCTGGATCAGTGCCCGGCCACTGCCGAGGTGCTGCCGGAGATCGCAGCAGCCCTCAAGGGCACCGGCGTGAAGATCCTGGTGGACGGCGGCATCCGCACCGGTGTGGATGTGTTCAAAGCACTGGCACTGGGTGCAGACGGCGTGCTGATCTGCCGCCCGTTCGTCACGGCTGTGTATGGCGGCGGCGAGGAAGGCGTGAAGTGCTACATTGATAAGCTGGCCGGTGAGCTGGCCGACACCATGCAGATGTGCGGTGCGCATTCTCTGGCCGAGATCACCCCGGATATGGTGCGGGTATAAGAAAAAGAGTGAATAGAAAAGCGGTCTGTGCCTTTGCGGTGCGGGCCGCTTTTTTATCCTTGCAGCTGCGTGCCGGGGTAGTAGTGTGCCAGAATATCGGCATAGCTTTTGCCCTGCTCCGCCATGGCCTTTGTGCCCCACTGGCTCAGGCCCACGCCGTGGCCGTAACCCCGGGTGGTAAAGCTAAAATTCCCGCTCTGGTACTGTACCGTAAAGCATGTGCTGCGCAGGCCCAGCGCCCGGCGCAGGGTCGTGCCGGTCACGGTCTGCCCGCAGACCGTGACGGTTTTTGTGTATCCGGCGCTGGTCAGCGCTGCCGGGCCGAACCAGCCTTCCGGCGCGGCGAGGTCGGCAGAAATGCCAAGGCCTGCAAGGGCCTGCTGCACCTGCTCTGCGGAAAAGGTGACGGTGTATTCGTAGTTGTCAGCGGAACGGTCGGTGCTGCTGTCCACTGAAATGAGGTAGGGCAGGGCGGAACCCCATACATTTTCACTGGCCTCGGTCTGCCCATTGGAAATGGCAAAGTAGCTGGCGCAGGCAGGAGCGTTCTCATAATAAAGTATCTCATCCAAGACCTCGTCCACAAGGGCGGAGAGGCGGGCGTAATTCTGCTCGTAGGCGGTGCCCCAGTAGCTGCGCAGCACAGGCTCGGTCAGGCAGCCCTGCCGCCGGGCTGGGTCGGCAGTGAGCCAAGCGCCGCTTTGCAGGGCGGTGTGGTCCCGGCAGTAAAGCGCATAGCTGTGGGCGGCAATGGCCTGTGCCTTGAGCGCTTCGTCCGGCCAGCTCACCGGCATCTCGGCGGCGACAGCACCCAGAACGTATTCCTGACGGGAAAGCTCCAGCACCTGTCCGGTGGCCTGATCCTCCACCAGAAAGGTCTCGGCATCCGCAGAAGGCACGGCACTTGGCGGCTGCGCAGATGCTGCAGGCGAAGATACGGCAGAAGATGCGGGCTCTGCCCCGCTGAGCACGGCGCGTGTGACCCGGTAGGCAGCCAGCGGCAGAATGCTGCCCAGCACCAGCAGGACCGCAAAGATTGGCAGAAAAAACTTTTTCATAGTCCCAAACCCTCCGACAGCGGTGTTTTTTTAATCAGAATACCGGATATACCCTGAAAAAAGATGCGAAACAGGGAAAAAGCCTTTTGTGGTGCAAGCGCAAAAAAGCACCAAACCGACTTTTTGAGCGCTGAACGGTGCAGTTAATGCTTGAATTTACTCGTCAAAAGCGATAATATAGAATTATACCCATCATTGAGGGTGGGCGGGAAAGTATATAAATAGGATGAAAGGAGAATTCCCCTTATGAATTTTGCACATTCGGAGGTGGCAACGCTGGACCCGAACACGATGCGGACTTTGTGTGAGGAATATGTTGCCAACAACTACATCGATCCGGAGACGAGCGAACGTCTGGGGGTCAAGCGCGGCCTGCGCAACCCGGATGGCACCGGTGTGCTGGCCGGCCTGACCAACGTCTGCGACGTTGTGGGCTATAAAAAGGATCAGGAAGGCCATGTGATCCCCACTCCAGGCAAGCTGATCTACCGCGGTGTGAACATCAACGAGATCGTGGACGAGGCCTACCGCAATGACCGCTTTGTGTTTGAAGAGGTGATCTGGCTGCTGCTGTTCGGCAGTCTGCCCAACCGGGAGCAACTGGACGATTTCTGTGAGATCCTGGCAGAGCACCGCGCCCTGCCGGAAGGCTTCATGGACACCATGAACGCCCCCTCGCCCAATATCATGAATAAGCTGCAGCGCTGCGTGCTGGGCCTTTACTCTTATGATGAGCACGCTGAGGATCTGAGTCTGGAGAACATCCTGAGCCAGAGCATCAATCTGATCGCCAGCATGCCCACCATGATGGTGAACGCTTACCAGATGAAGCGCCGCTACTACGATAAGCAGAGCATGTTCTTCCACCTGCCCAAGCCTGGCCAGAGCACGGCAGAGCACATCCTCAGCACCTACCGTCCGGACCAGAAGTTCACCCACGAGGAAGCAAAGCTGCTGGATATGTGCCTGCTGGTGCACGCCGACCACGGCGGCGGCAACTGCTCCACCTTTACCACCCGTGTGCTGTCCTCCTCCGGCACCGATACCTACTCTGCAATCGCGGCGGCCATCGGTGCACTGAAGGGCCCCAAGCACGGCGGTGCCAACCTGATGGTGAACCGTCAGCTGAAGGATATCCTCAAGCATGTGGAAAACCCCGAGGACGACGATGAGGTGCGCGAGTATCTGCGCCGCATCCTGCGCAAGCAGGCGGGCGATGGCTCCGGCCTGATCTACGGCATGGGCCACGCGGTGTACACCATCAGCGACCCTCGTGAGGTGGTCCTGAAGCAGCGCGCCCGCCATCTGGCCTACGACAAAGGTTTTGAGGAAGAGTATAATATGCTGTGCAGCATCGAACGGCTGGCCCCCGGCATCTTTGCCGAGGAAAAGGGCAGTACCAAGCCGGTGTGCGCCAACGTGGACCTGTTCAGCGGCCTGATCTACAACATGCTTGGCATCTCTGAGGATATCTACACCCCGCTGTTCGCCATTGCCCGTGTGCCCGGCTGGTGTGCACACCGCGTGGAAGAGGTGGTATTCGCCAACCGTATCATTCGTCCCGCTTACAAGTATCTGGGCGTGCGCCAGAAATATAAGCCGATTGAGGAACGCTGATGAATCCTTCTGTTTTGTTCGTTTTTATCCTGAGCATTCTGCTGGGCGTGCTGCGCGCGGCAGACCTTGCCTTTGGCACCGATGCCGTCACCGGTCTGTGCGTGGTCGGCTCTGTGTGGTGGCGCTATCTGGCACTGGGTATCGTGGTGCTGGCTGCAGTGCTTGTGGGCCGTACACAGCCTTCCCGCTCGGAAGCGGTGCGTAGCCGCAGGCCGCTGGCCGGTATTCTGGCTTTTGTCGGTGCAGTATGTTTTCTGGCCGCAGCGGGTGCACAGATCGCGCTGGGCGCAGCTTCCGGTCTGGGCGGCTTTGTGCGGTGCATTCTGGAATGCCTGTGCTCCGCGTGGCTCAGCACCATGGGCCGCTGCTGGCTCAGCCACAACGAGTGGAAAAAGCCCTTTGGCGGGCTGTATCTGGCCGTGGCGGGCAGTCTGCTGTTCTACTGGAACGTGCTGCTGCGCTTTATGGAGAACAGCTCCAGCTGGCACCGCGTGACCCCTACAGCGGCGGTGTGGCAGGCGCTTGCGGCACTGGTATTTTTGGCAGCGCTGGCCCGGGCGCTGCATGTCCCGCAGCCGGGCAATGGCAAAACACTGTGCGCAGCCGGGCTTGCCGCATTTGCACTTTGCCTGTGCTGGCAGCTGCCCCATGTACTGGTTTTGATGAGCGGCCTGAGTTGGGCCGCACCGGCTGTCTGGCCGGAGATCTTTGCCGGACTGGGCCTTTGCTGCGTGGGCGGCATTGGCGGAGCGTGCGTTACAGCCTGCTTGAACGGGGAGAGCTGACAAAAATGTTGGCACTCTGTTGGCGCAATTGCCGAAAAGCAGGGAATGAAAGGAATTAAAATCGTACAAAAGCAAAAAATGCAGTGAATGTCTTGTTAATTTTTTGGCAGACACTTGAAACTTTCTGCGTTTTGGTCTAAAATAAAGATACCGTGATTTATCCGATTATGGGTAAAATAATTAGGAGGTACTATTAACATGGCTGTTAGAGTTGCTATCAATGGTTTCGGTCGTATTGGTCGTCTGGCTTTCCGTCAGATGTTTGATGCTGAGGGTTACGAGGTCGTCGCAATCAACGACCTGACCAGCCCCAAGATGCTGGCTCACCTGCTGAAGTACGATACTGCTCAGGGTTCTTTCTGCGGCAAGATCGGCGAGGGCAAGCACACCGTCGAGGCTACCGAGGACTCCATCATTGTTGACGGCAAGGAGATCAAGATCTACGCTGTTAAGGACGCAAAGGACGCTCCCTGGGGCGAACTGAACGTTGATGTCGTTCTGGAGTGCACCGGCTTCTACACCAGCAAGGAGAAGAGCATGGCTCACATTCAGGCTGGCGCAAAGAAGGTCGTTATCTCTGCTCCCGCAGGCAACGATCTGAAGACCATTGTCTTCTCCGTCAACGAGAAGACCCTGACCGCTGAGGATCAGGTCATTTCTGCTGCTTCCTGCACCACCAACTGCCTGGCTCCCATGGCTAACACCCTGAACAAGACCTACCCCATCGTCTCCGGTATCATGACCACTGTTCATGCTTACACCGGCGACCAGATGATCCTGGATGGTCCTCAGCGCAAGGGCGATCTGCGCCGTGCTCGTGCTGGCGCACAGAACATCGTTCCCAACACCACCGGCGCTGCTAAGGCTATCGGCCTGGTCATCCCCGAGCTGAACGGCAAGCTGATCGGTTCTGCTCAGCGTGTGCCTGTTCCCACCGGCTCTACCACCATTCTGGTTGCTGTCGTCAAGGGCAAGGACGTCACCAAGGAGTCCATCAATGCTGCTATGAAGGCTGCTACTTCTGAGTCCTTCGGCTACAACGAGGATCAGATCGTTTCTTCCGATGTCATCGGCATGCGTTACGGCTCTCTGTTCGATGCTACCCAGACCATGGTCGCTAAGATCGACGACGACACCTATCAGGTTCAGGTCGTGTCTTGGTACGACAACGAGAACTCCTACACCTCTCAGATGGTCCGTACCATTAAGTACTTCGCTGAGAACTGCTAATCACAGCTCTACGCTCAAAAGTGCTTGAGGTGCCGTGCTGAATGACAACTAGTATTGGCTTTGCTGATACGAACATGCTGTGATTGGTACGACAACAGGATATTGAGTTCAACACCCTTCCTTTTGCGGGTCTCCGTGAGAGGAAGGGTGTTTTTTTTTGCTGCAAAAAAGCAATGGAACGAGTTCCTTTCTAAAATGAATAGGTTGCAACAAAAAGACGGAATAAAGTACGGAAATCTTAGCCATGATGCAGGCAATGATACAGCTGCAAAGTATTGTACCCCAGAGGAAAAAATGGTAAAATATTTTTAGTGTCAATAAATACATTTACGAAATTGATATTGATGATTCTGGAAATAAAATGTCAATGAATTGCGGCGTAAATCTGTCAAAAACCTGGGCGTAGATGCGTCCGGGCTTTTTCTGATGTAAAGGAAACCGGGCCGGAGTTTGGCACGGTATGGGGATGAGATCCCTAAATGGGGAAAGCGACGGGAAAGGGAAAATGAAGGAGAAATTGAGGCTTGCTGTTTTTGGCCACAAAAGGTGGTCGAGAGAGGGCGGCGTGGAGATCGTGGTAAAAGAGCTGTGCACACGGATGGCGCAGCAGGGCTGTCAGGTGACATGCTACAACAGAGCAGGCCATCATGTGAGCGGTGCGGAATATGACGATGCTGGTAAAACGGAGTACGAGGGAATCCGTCAGAAGTCTGTTCCGACCATTGAACGACGCGGGGCTAGAGATATAATACGCGGCTGTCATAATAGGGACAAGGGTACGGCAGAGAATGAAAGGCTCCGCAACCCGAAGTTCATATTTTCTTACCCGAAGAATGAACGACGGATCTTTTTGGGTGGCAGCAATGCCATCCAGAAAGAAATCTCGACCATGAGGGTGGGGTGACAGCCAGCGGACAGGTGAACAAGCCTATCCGCTCTTTGTGTTGGCCGAGAGATTGATGAAGAAATTGAGTGGGATTGTGGGAAAGATTTATGAGTAAGAAACTTGCGATTGCGATGTTCGGACAGAAGCGATTATCGAGAGAAGGCGGAGTAGAAATCGTTGTCAAAGAGCTCTGCACCCGAATGGCGCAGAATGGCTGTGACGTGACTTGCTACAACAGAGCAGGCCATCATGTGAGTGGTGCAGAATATGACGATGCTGGTAAAACGGAGTACGAGGGAATCCGTCAGAAGTCTGTTCCGACCATTGAACGACGCGGGGCTAGAGATATAATACGCGGCTGTCATAATAGGGACAAGGGTACGGCAGAGAATGAAAGGCTCCGCAACCCGAAGTTCATATTTTCTTACCCGAAGAATGAACGACGGATCTTTTTGGGTGGCAGCAATGCCATCCAGAAAGAAATCTCGACCATGAGGGTGGGGTGACAGCCAGCGGACAGGTGAACAAGCCTATCCGCTCTTTGTGTTGGCCGAGAGATTGATGAAGAAATTGAGTGGGATTGTGGGAAAGATTTATGAGTAAGAAACTTGCGATTGCGATGTTCGGACAGAAGCGATTATCGAGAGAAGGCGGAGTAGAAATCGTTGTCAAAGAGCTCTGCACCCGAATGGCGCAGAATGGCTGTGACGTGACTTGCTACAACAGAGCAGGCCATCATGTGAGTGGTGCAGAATATGACGATGCTGGTAAAACGGAGTACGAGGGAATCCGTCAGAAGGCTGTTCCGACCATTGAGCGGCGCGGGGCTAGAGATATAATAGGGTCAACCAAGAAAACCTACGATAACTAAATGGTTTTGACGGCTTGAGTTGTCCTTCAAATGTTTTATTTGTTGAAAAACTGCAAGAAGCGGGAAATCCTGAGGGTTATATGTAGGTGGCTTTTGGAAGCTCTGTTTTGACCCACAAAAAGGAGCAGCAAATAAAGATTGCAGGAGAGTTCAAGCCTACGGTGGATTGCCTTTGTGCGATCCGCCGTGGGTTTGTTGCTGTTTATATAGAAAAAGTGAGGAGTGCAGAATGTACATGAATGACGGAAATAAAACGAAAATCAATCTGAGAAACAAGAGTGTTTTTATCACGGGTGTAGCTGGTTTTATCGGTTCTAACCTTGCAAAGAGACTGCTCTCCACGGTGGAGGGTGTCAAGGTTGTGGGTCTGGACAACATGAACCACTATTATGATGTGCGCCTGAAGGAAGCACGTTTGAACGAATTGGAGCAGTTTGACAATTTCAGCTTCGTAAAAGGTAATCTGGCAGACAAGGCTGTGATCGAATCTATCTTTGAGCAGTATAAGCCGGAAATCGTAGTGAACCTCGGTGCGCAGGCGGGTGTCCGCTATTCCATTACGAACCCTGATGCCTATGTGGAAGCAAACTTGATTGGCTTCTATAACATTCTGGAAGCCTGCCGCCATTCTTACGATGAAGGGCATACTCCGGTGGAACATTTGGTTTATGCGTCGAGTTCTTCCGTATACGGCAGCAATAAAAAAGTGCCGTACAGTACGGATGACAAGGTGGATAACCCGGTATCGCTGTATGCAGCGACCAAGAAGTCCAACGAACTGATGGCACATGCCTATTCTAAACTGTACAACATTCCTTCCACGGGTCTGCGCTTCTTCACAGTATACGGCCCTGCTGGTCGCCCGGATATGGCGTACTTCGGCTTTACTAACAAGCTGCTGAAAGGCGAAACGATTCAGATTTTCAACTACGGTAACTGCAAGCGTGACTTTACTTATGTGGATGATATTGTCGAGGGCGTTGTCCGTGTGATGCAGGGTGCGCCGGAACGTAAAAATGGTGAAGATGGTCTGCCCGTTCCTCCGTATGCAGTTTATAACATCGGCAACCAGAACCCGGAAAATCTGCTGGACTTTGTACAGATTTTGCAAGAAGAACTGATTCGTGCTGGTGTTCTGCCGGAAGATTATGATTTTGAAGCACACAAAAAATTGGTTCCGATGCAGCCTGGTGATGTACCTGTGACCTATGCAGATACCAGTGCGCTGGAGCGTGACTTCGGATATAAGCCCTCTACCAGTTTGCGCGAGGGGTTGCGGAAGTTCGCTGAGTGGTACGCAAAGTTCTACAAATAATGAAGAATAGGAAAATAAACCGATGAAGTGTGTTGAGGTTTACAAGGAATTATATCATCAGGAACCGTTTGATGTGGCGTTCTGCCCGTACCGCATCAGTCCGCTGGGTGCGCATATCGACCATCAGTACGGAAAAATCAATGGTTTGGCAATCGACAAGGGAATCCACATGGCCTACCACCCGAAACAGAATGGTGTGGTGGAGTTGCAGTCGCTGAACTTCCCGAAGCGTGCCCAGTTCTTTGTAAATGCAGTGCCGGAAGAAAAGCAGGGAGACTGGGCTGATCATCTGCGTGGTGCGGCAAAGATGCTGGGAGAAAAGTACCGCCTGAAAGTTGGTCTGTCTGGCATTATCGAGGGTAGCCTGCCGATTGGCGGTTTGTCCTCGTCGGCTTCGGTCATTATTTGCTTTTTGTCTGCACTGTGCAAAGTGAATGGTATCCATCTAGAGCCGATGGAGATGATTCTCACGGCGAAGGCCGCAGAAAACCAGTATGTTGGTGTTGCTTGCGGCAAGCTCGACCAGAGCTGCGAAGTTCTTTCTAAGAAAAACCATCTACTGTACCTCGATACGAAAGATGACAGCTATGAACTGATCCCTACCAGTGAGAAAATGAAGCCTTATAAGGTGGCAATCTTCTTCTCCGGCTTGGAGCGTTCTTTGAAAAACTCTAAGTACAATCTGCGGCAGGACGAGTGCAAGGCAGCGGCCTATGCACTAATGGGCTATGCAGGGATGGACTATGACACCTTTGCAAATACCCGGCTGCGCGATGTGCCGTATGAGGTGTTTGAAGCCTATAAAGACCGTCTGCCAGAATTGTGGCGTAGACGCGCAGAACACTATTACAGCGAGTTTGCTCGTGCCGAAAAGGGTGCAGAACTGTGGCGTAAAGGTGATTTGGAAGGCTACGGTCAGCTGGTTTTCGAGAGTGGCAAATCTTCCATTTATAATTACGAGTGTGGCTGCGATGAATTGAAAAAACTGTATGAAATTATGGCTGACACTGATGGTATCTACGGTGGCCGCTTCTCCGGTGCGGGATTCAAAGGCTGCTGCATGGCGCTGATTGACCCAGACAAGGCCGAAGATATTGAAGCAAAGGTCACAGCAGAGTATCTGAAAGCGTTCCCGGCATTGGAAGGTAAGTACAGTTTCCATCTGTGCGAGAGTGCCGATGGTGTGGAACTGTAAGGAGAATACATAGATGAAATGTTTGATTTTAGCAGCGGGCTACGCTACACGGCTTTATCCGCTGACGGAGAATTTTCCGAAGCCGCTCCTGAAAGTGGGAGAAAAGTCCATCCTCGATTGGCTGGTGGATGATTTAGTGGATACCACCGATATTGACGAATTTGTGGTAATTTCCAACCACAAGTTCGCGCAGCATTTTGAGGATTGGAAAAGCAATAAGCAAAAGACGCGGCCTTATGAGATTACTGTAATCGACGATGGCACAAGCACCAATGAAACTCGTCTGGGAGCAGTCAAAGATATTCAGCTGGCGGTGGAAAAGCTGAATTTAGCTGATGATTTGCTGGTTATGGCTGGCGACAATGTGCTGGATTTCAGTCTTTCCAAGTTCGTGGAGTTCGCAAAGGAAAAGGATACTTCCTGTGTGATGTGCCATGTGGAAAATGAACTGAAAAAGCAGCAGAAAACGGCGATTATCACGTTGGATGGCAATGACCTGATTACCAGCTATGAGGAAAAGCCGAAAGAGCCGAAAGGAAATCTGGCTGTGCCGCCGTTCTATTGCTACCGTGCCTGTGATGTAAAGCGGATTCAGGAAGCACTGGACAATGGCTGCGGTTATGACGCACCAGGTAGCTTTGCCGCATGGCTGAGCAAACAGACCCCAATGCACGCTTACGTTATGCCGGGCAAACGGTATGACATTGGCGATATTAACAGCTATGAGTATGTGAAGAGTGTGTTCTCAAGATAAGTATACAAGGGAGAAAGTAATAATGAAGGAGTTTAAAGATTTGAAAATTGCCGTGGCCGGTACGGGATATGTTGGGCTTTCGCTGGCAGTGTTGCTGGCACAGCACCATCAGGTAACGGCTTTGGATATCGTTCCTGAGAAGGTGGAGATGATCAATAACAAGAAATCTCCGATTCGGGACGAATACATTGAGAAGTATCTGGCAGAAAAGGAGCTGGATCTGACTGCAACTCTGGATGCCAAGGAAGCGTATTCTGATGCTGATTTTGTTGTCATTGCAGCTCCTACCAACTATGACAGCAAGAAAAATTTCTTTGATACCTCTGCAGTTGAAGCGGTTATCAAACTGGTAATTGAGTATAACCCGGAAGCAATTATGGTGATAAAGTCCACGATTCCTGTTGGCTTCACAGCAAGTGTCCGCGAAAAATATCACTGCGACAATATTATCTTCAGCCCGGAATTTCTGCGTGAGAGCAAGGCTCTGTATGATAACCTTTACCCTTCCCGTATCATCGTTGGTACGGATGTAGAAAACGCTCGGCTGGTAAAAGCTGCACATACTTTTGCTGAATTGCTTCAGGAAGGTGCAATCAAGGAAAACATTGACACTCTGTTCATGGGTTTTACCGAAGCAGAAGCGGTTAAGTTGTTTGCTAATACTTATCTGGCTCTGCGTGTTAGCTACTTCAATGAACTGGATACCTATGCAGAGATGAAGGGGCTGAATACTCAGCAGATTATCAACGGCGTCTGCCTTGATCCGCGTATCGGTACTCATTACAACAATCCCAGCTTCGGTTACGGCGGGTACTGCTTGCCCAAGGACACTAAACAGCTGCTCGCAAATTATGCCGATGTACCGGAAAACTTGATTGAAGCAATCGTTGAGAGCAACCGCACTCGTAAAGATTTTATTGCGGATCGGGTGCTTGAAATTGCTGGTGCTTATGAAGCAAATGATAGCTGGGATGAGAGCAAGGAAAAAGAAGTTGTGGTTGGCGTTTACCGTCTGACGATGAAGAGCAACAGCGATAACTTCCGCCAGAGTTCCATTCAGGGAGTTATGAAGCGCATCAAGGCAAAAGGTGCTACGGTCATTATTTATGAGCCTACACTGAAAGATGGGGACACATTCTTTGGTAGCCGTGTTGTTAATGATTTAGAAGAGTTCAAAAAACAGAGCCAGGCCATCATCGCAAACCGCTATGACAAGTGTCTGGATGATGTGAAGAATAAGGTTTATTCACGCGATATTTTCCAGCGTGATTAATATAAAATTTTTATTTAAAAGGAGAATAATTATGTCTGCATTTGATAACGCAACCCTTATGATCACTGGTGGTACTGGTTCTTTTGGTTCTACCGTTCTGAAGCACTTCCTGGATTCTGACCTGAAGGAGATCCGTATCTTCTCTCGTGATGAAAAGAAGCAGGATGATATGCGCCATGAGCTTCAGGCCAAGCACCCGGAGAACGCCAAGAAGGTAAAGTTCTATATCGGCGATGTCCGCAATCCTCAGTCTATCCGTGACGCAATGCCCGGTGTTGATTACATCTTCCATGCTGCTGCTCTGAAGCAGGTTCCTTCCTGCGAGTTCTTCCCCATGCAGGCCGTCCAGACCAACATCATCGGTACTGATAATGTGTTGCACGCCGCTATTGACGCTGGCGTCAAGCGTGTTGTCTGCCTGTCCACCGACAAAGCTGCTTACCCCATCAACGCTATGGGTATCTCCAAGGCCATGATGGAGCACGTCATCTACGCCAATGCCCGTGTAGCTGCTGAGCGTGGTGGCACTACCATCTGCTGCACCCGTTACGGCAACGTTATGTGCAGCCGCGGTTCCGTTATCCCTCTGTTCATCGACCAGATCAAGGCAGGCAACCCCATCACTATCACCGACCCCAACATGACCCGCTTTCTGATGAACCTGGACGAGGCTGTGGATCTGGTCTTGTTCGCCTTCCAGCACGCTAACCCCGGCGATCTGTTCATCCAGAAGTCTGATGCCTCTACTATCGGCGATTTGGCTAAGGCTGTCCAGCAACTGTTCGGCGATACCGGCACGAACATCATCGGCACCCGTCACGGCGAGAAGCTGTTCGAGACTCTGATGACCCGTGAGGAGCGTCTGCGCAGCCAGGATATGGGCCATTATTTCCGTGTTGCTGCGGATAACCGTGACCTGAACTACGATAAGTTTGTCGTCAACGGCGAGGTACATACCATGGCAGACGAGTCCTACACCAGTCATAACACTACCCGTTTGGATGTGGAAGGCACTGTTAAGAAGATCCTGACCACCGAGTATGTCCAGAATGAACTGAAGGGTATCCCGAATGTCTAAGAAAAAGCTGCTTCTGGTTGGTGCCGGTGGCTTCGGGCGCATGGTGGCGGAGCAGGCGATGTTCCAATACGATTGCGCTTTTGTGGATGATGGACAGTCTGTGGGTGCTGAGATCTGTGGTATTCCGGTGATTGGCGGTCTTGCTGATTTGCCGGAGCTGAAAAAAGAGTACAGCTTGCTGGTGGTAGGTATCGGCAACAATCAGTTCCGGGCGCAGGTGTATGAGAAAGCAAAATCACTTGGCTATGCGTTCCCAAACATCATTGCTCCCAGTGCCTATGTCAGTCCGTTTGCTGAAGTCGGCTGTGGCTGTGTGGTTCTGCAAAACGCTTGTATCCAAAATGGAGCCTCTGTCGGAAGCGGTGTTTTGCTGAATGCCGGAACGGAAGTCCACTGTGATGCAACGATAGGGGACTACGCCTTGATCTACACCAGCAGCGTGATTCGCACAGGTGCAACTGTGGGGAAATTTGCCCGCATCGGCAGCAACTGCACCATTTGCAATAATGCAACTGTGCTGGATAGTGCAGATGTTTCGGACTGCACTGCAGTACATTAAGAGGTGAAAGAATGAACATTCTAGTCACAGGTGCCAAGGGTATGGTGGGAACCGCCCTTTGTAACAACCTGAAAAACATTCGTGATGGGAAAAACAAGACCCGTCCGGCACTGGATATTAAAGAAATCTACGAGTATGATCTGGATTCTACCTCGGAGGAACTGGACGAGTACTGCCGCAGGGCAGACTTCGTGTTCAATCTGGCAGGGGTAAATCGTCCAGAAAACCCGGAGGATTTCATGAAGGGCAACTTCGGCTTTGCATCTGACCTGCTGAACTGCTTGAAAAAGCACAACAACAAGGCAACCATTATGCTGTCCTCCTCCATTCAAGCTACGTTGGCTGGCCGCTTCGGTAATAGTGAGTATGGTCGTAGCAAAAAGGCTGGCGAGGAGCTGTTCTTCCAGTATGCTGAAGAAACTGGGGCTAAGGTTGCCGTCTATCGCTTCGTGAACCTGATGGGGCATAGCCGCCCCAAGTACAACAGCGCCGTCAGTACCTTCTGCTGGGCGGTTGCCAACGATGAGCCTTTCACTGTCAATGACCGCAGCACCGAGCTGGAGCTGCTGTACATTGACGACCTAGTAGAAGGAATGTTTGATCTGCTGGAAGGCAAGGAACAGCACTGCGAATTTGACGGTGTAGAGACTATTCTGAAAGAAGATGGCCGTTACTGCTGCGTCCCCGTGACACACAAGGTAACACTGGGCGAGATCGTAGATCTGCTGCAGGAGTTCAAGGAACAGCCGACTACGCTCATGATGCCCAAGATGCCAGACGGTTCCTTTGCTAAGAAGTTGTATTCCCTGTACCTGACCTATCTGCCGACGGACAAGTTCAAGTATGCCCTGAAGATGAACGTGGACAACCGTGGTTCTTTCACGGAATTGGTTCATACCGCTGACTGTGGGCAGGTGAGCATCAACATCAGCCGCCCAGGTATCACCAAGGGGCAGCACTGGCACAACTCTAAGTGGGAGCTGTTCATCGTGGTTGCCGGTCACGGACTGATTCAGGAGCGGAACATCAACACCGGAGAAACGGTGGAGTTTGAGGTTTCTGGCGATAAGATCGAGGCAGTCCACATGATTCCCGGCTGGACTCACAATATCATCAATCTGTCGAAAACGGAGAATCTGGTGACGGTGATGACCTGTAATGAGATCTTTAACCCGAACCACCCGGACACCTTTTTCGAGCCGGTGTAAGAAAAGATACTGGTTGACGTTAGGAGAATATTATGGAACACAATTTTAAATGGAAAAATGACGGGCGCACCAAGGTCATGATTGGCTGTGGCACCCGTCCTGAGATCATTCGGCTGGCTGCCGTTATCAAGCGTTGCCGTGAATACTTTGACTGCTGCGTGGTCTATTACAATCAAAACTGGGACAGAAACCTTTCCACCGTTTTCTGGGAGGATTTCGAGTTGAAAAACACCTTCGGGGAGTATGGCCCGGACATTTTGGTGCCGGTGGTTGGCGAGAATCTTGGTGTTACCTGCGGCAACATTATGGGCCGCAGCTATGAACTCCTCTCTGAATTGCAGCCGGAGGGCTATCTGGTGCTGGGCGATACCAACTCCTGCCTTTCTGCCATCAGTGCAAAACGACTGCACATCCCGCTGTTTCACATGGAGGCAGGCAACCGCTGCAAGGACGAGTGTCTGCCCGAGGAGACCAATCGCCGTATCGTGGATGTGATTTCCGACGTGAATATGTGCTATTCCGAATTCGCCCGGAAGTATCTGGCGGATACGGGTCTGCCCAAGGAGCGTACCTACCAGACAGGTTCTCCTATGGCAGAGGTGCTGCACATGAATCTGGAGAAGATTCAGAAAAGCGATGTGTTGGAGCGTCTGGGGCTGGAAAAGGATAAGTATATTCTGCTGTCCGCCCACCGTGAGGAGAACATCGATTCCGAAAAGAACTTCCTGAGCCTGTTTACTGCTATCAACGCACTGGCAGAGAAGTACGATATGCCCATCCTGTACTCCTGCCATCCCAGAAGCAAGCACCGTCTGGAAAAGAGTGGCTTCAAACTGGATCCTCGTGTCCGGGTCAATGAGCCGCTGGGCTTCAACGACTACAACAAGCTGCAAATGAACGCTTTGGCAATCGTCTCCGACTCTGGCACTCTGCCCGAGGAGAGCAGCTTCTATCTGTCCATTGGTCATCCCATCGCCGCCGTGTGCATCCGTACCAGTACGGAACGTCCCGAGGCGCTGGAAGCCGGTGACTTCATTTTGGCTGGTATTACCACTCGGGAACTTCTCAACGCCACCGATATGGCCATTAAGATGAAGCAGAAGGGCGTTCTGGGCAAGCCCTGCCCGGACTATGTGGACGAGACCGTGTCCATGAAGGTGGTTCGCATCATTCAGGGTTATGTAAACGTGGTCAATAAGATGGTGTGGAGGAAATACTGAGTTATAAAGTGAGAAAGCTATGCGACGAGTGAATATATTAGGTGTTGAAATTTCGGCTGTTAACAAAGAAACTGCGATTCAATATTTATTAGAAAACATGGACAAAGCAAGAGGAAAATATATTTGTGCTTGTAATGTTCATACTACCGTAACAGCACATGAGAATTTGGACTATCAAGCGGTTCAAAACAATTCATTTATGACTTTGCCAGACGGAAAGCCCTTATCTAGCGTTGGAGTTCGTCGCGGGTATTCGGAAATGGGGCGAGTGACCGGGCCTGATTTTATGGAGCAAGTGATTGCAGCCACAGAAAAAAGTGATGCTCGTCACTATTTTTATGGAACAACGCAAAAAAATCTGAATGCATTACTTGAATACTTAAAGGCGAATTATCCACAATTATCCATTGTCGGTTGTGAGCCATCATTGTTTAGGCCGTTGACGATACAAGAAGAAACAGAACTGTGCGATAGAATCAACGAATCGAAAGCGGATTTTGTATGGGTTGCACTCGGTGCGCCACGTCAAGAAAAGTTCTGTGCAAAACTCAGCAAAAATACAAAGGCCGTTTGGATAGCTGTTGGTGGAGCATTTAATGTTATTTCTGGAGTGATTCCACGTGCACCGCAGTGGATGCAGGATCACAGTTTAGAATGGCTGTATCGGTGGAGTAAGGAACCAAAGAGATTATTTAAGCGGTATGTAGAAACTAATTCGAAGTTTGTTTTTTATCTGATAAGAGAAAAGGTTGAAAAAAAGGAATGAAGAAAAAGGTCTGCATGGTAGTTCCGAGCTTCACAGCAAAGGGTGGAATTACATCTGTAGTCAATGGTTACCGGAACTCTCAATTGACAGAAGATTACGATGTGCGATTTATAGAGACCTATTGCGATGGAAGTGTAATTCAAAAAACTTCTAAAGCATTAAGCGCGTATTTGAAATTTATTTATACAGCTTTGTTTTGGAAACCAAATCTTGTTCATGTCCATAGCTCTTTTGGAGGAAGTTTTTATAGAAAGGCTTTAATAATTGAGATTGCCTCTCTCTCTAAAATTCCGGTTGTCAATCATGTTCATGGTGCGGATTTTGATGAGTTCTATCGAAAAAAATCTCAGAAAAAGAAGAAAACCATAGAAAAGATTTACAATAAATGCATTAGAACCATCGCACTGTCAGAAGAATGGAAGAAGAATCTTGCAGAAATTGTGCCAGAACAGACAATTAGAGTTGTAGAGAATTATGGTATTTTGCAAGAAGATTTGATCAAAGAGAAGCTTACAAAACCGAATAATAAGCTGATTCTTTTTCTAGGATTTATATGTGAAAGAAAAGGATGCTTTGATATTCCAGCTATTGTAGACCAAGTATGCAGCAAAATACCGGATGCTCGGTTTATTCTTGGGGGAAGTGGTGAAATCGAAAAAGTCAAGCAGAAACTCAGTGCGAAATATAAAGATAATGTGGAATTTCCGGGATGGATCCGAAATGAGCAAAAAAGACAATATTTGAGAGAGGCAGACATTTTTCTTCTCCCTTCGTACAATGAGGGAATGCCTATGGCAATATTGGACGCTATGGGGTGTGGTCTTCCAATTGTGAGTACAGATGTTGGAGGAATTCCTAAAATTGTAAGACAAGGAATTAACGGATATTTGTATAAACCAGGTGATAGTAAAAGCATGGCTTGTGCAATTATTGAGTATCTTACAGATGATGAAAAGAGATTAAAAGCTGGACAGGAAAGTGTTGATATTATAAGAGAATCATATTCTCTACAGCAAAACATTGATAAACTTGAAAGAGTTTATACGGAAGTGGAGAGATTGAGAGATGACAAGCTATGACAGAAGAAACCTATATAAAAATTGGGGGGGTATTGGAATCAATAAAATCGGAAGCCTCGTATACAGATCAGAAGAATTTGTGCGTAAGGTTTTTTATAAGATTCTCCGAGAAAGTGTAATTAAATCTTCTTTTGGAAGCTGTGGTAAAAATGTACATATTGCTGAAAAAAGCGATATTAAGGGAATTGGCAACATTAGTATAGGAGATGATGTTGCGATTGGCCCTCATGCATTGTTGTGGACAACACGAGCAAACATTATCATTAAAGAGAAAGTAATTATTGGCCCAGGACTTAGTATCATCACAGGCGATCACAAGATAAATGTAGTAGGAAAGTACATGGCTGATGTAACAGATGAAGAAAAAGATGACGAAAACGATCAGGATGTCATTATTGAGAAGGATGTTTGGATAGGGGCTAATGTAACAATTCTTAAGGGAGTAACTGTAGCAGAGGGATGTGTTATTGGAGCGGGGACTGTGTTAACTAAAAGTACTCATCCCTATGGCATATATGTAGGAGTACCCGGTAGACGTGTTTCTGAAAGATTTACGAACGAAGAATTAGAAGATCATATAAATATATTGCAAGAAAAATCCAAATGGTGATTTTAATATGAGAACAAAATACACAATCAATGAACTTTTATTTAAGATATATTTGATATGCGTGATTTTAGGGTCTTTGCTAAGAAATATGTTGGGTGAATGGGAGCCGATATATGATACATACAGGTTTGTTAGTAAAGGAAGATGGGGAACTTTCTTTTTAAGTTTTTCAAGTATTATTATTCTTGTGCTGATATTTAGATGTTTTATACAATATATAAAAAAAGTCCATGCAGGAATAAGGATTTTGATTATAAGTTCGATTTTATATTATTTGATATGGACTGTATTAGCTTTAGATAAAGCGCCTGCTCAATCTGTTTTTTTTGAATCGATTTCTACATCAGTGATTTTGTTACCAGTGGCAGCGCTACTTGGTTTTGATGACAATATATGGAATATATTGGAAAACAAATTGCCATATATAAATATACTCTTCTGCTGTTGTTTTTATATTGCTGTTTTTTCTTTTTGGGCTAATTATGGAATTAAATGGCCTATGAATGCGTCATATAAAGGGATATTCTCATATTGGTTTACATCTACTTGCATTATGACCTTTATAGATTTCCCCAAAGAAGATAAAAGAAAGTTGATATACTGTGATTTGTTGCTTATTATCGCCGCTGCGTTTATTACACAGTCAAGAGCATGGGTATTACAGACATTAATAATATTATTTATATTTGTTGCTGTTCTGGGTAATAGGAATAGATCTGTTAAGATTTTAATGGGATTTTTGCTGATTATTATTGCGGTATTGGGAGTTTCTTATATTTTTCCAGAGATTACAGGAAATTTGTTCAATAGAGGAATGGAAGATACTAGAAGTGGACAATATGTAATCTTTTTTGCACAGCATTCATGGGAGGATTTGATCTTTGGATTGGGTATCAATGCTTCTTATAGCTACTTGGGAAATAAGAACTATAGTTATTTCGATAATCAGTTTATGTTTGTTATGTTCCATTATGGAATCTTCCCAGTGATTGCATGGTTGTGTGTATATGCATCTACTTTAAAAGGCAGTAAGATTTATAATGAGCAAAGTAGAATAGTGATTCGAGCAGCAAAATTTGTCGGATTTTTTGTATTACTAGCGTATATGGGCGTTTCTACATATTATCAGATCGAGTTGGGATATAGTGGCGTTATTGTAATGATGCTTATTGGAAAAGCATTAAGAGAAAAATATTACGGGAGATCATAGATTAATGAAAAAGATATCATTTTTAATAGGTAGCTTAGGCGGAGGCGGTGCTGAAAGAGTTACAGTTGCCTTAGCCGATTATTTTTGTGAAAACGGTTATGAAGTTTTCTTTATTGTATTTTCAAAGGCAAATAATAATTATAGGATTAATCCGAAAATTAAAATTGATTATTTGCCTGAGAATACAGGAAAATGTGCAATATTTTTTAGAATAAAAGAATTAAAAAAACTATTGAAAAATCAAGCGCCAGATTATGTGATTTCGTTGGGCTTAGGATATCAATATTTGATATTGGGGAATTTGCTAAGTAAATATAAATTTATTTTATCGGAAAGAAACGCTCCGCAGTATTATTACAATTGGTATCAGAAGATTTATGTAAAGTATAGTTACGAAAAAGCATATAGAGTTGTTTTCCAAACCGAAGATGCAAAACAGTATTATGGCAAGAGCTTAGAGAAAAAGTCAAAAGTAATTGCAAATCCTATTACCTCGTTAATTCCGGATCCATATGATGGAGATAGAGAAAAAAGAATTGTAGCTGTAAATAGATTAAGTCAACAAAAAAATATATTTATGCTGCTCAGGGCAATGAAAAGAGTCCTTGATGTGTTCCCGGAATATGTATTAGAAATATACGGTAAAGGCGAACAACAGGAGGAATTGGAAAAATACGCTAAAGAACTAAATATTTCTGATAATGTTAAATTTATGGGACAAAAAGCAAATGTTCAAACATATATAGTGAATGCTAGTGTTTTTGTATCATCATCAGATTTTGAAGGAATGTCTAATTCAATGCTGGAAGCTATGGCTATAGGACTTCCTGTGGTATGTACAGATTGCCCGATAGGTGGCGCTAGAATGGTTATAAAAAATAATATTAATGGCATACTTACACCTGTCGGAGATGATAGAATATTTGCGGATGAAATAATAGGATTACTAAAAAATCCGGAAAAAGCAAAAAGACTGGGAAAGCAAGCAAGTGAGTTGAGAGAACAGCTAAATGTAAAGAAAATAGCAAAAGAATGGGAGAAATTATTTGAAGATTAAGTTAAATTAGGTGCGTTGTAAATCTTATCATGAGAAACAATTAGAAAAGAGAGGATGGCAATTCATGATAATATTATATATTGGAAATGTCGGATATCCAGACACTGCTCCATCAATTCATGTCAGGAATAGAGCTATATTTATGAAATCTTGTGGACATGAAGTTCATGTGTTATGTGAGTTGGCTTCTGATGGCAAAAGAATGAAAGAAGTAGATGAGGTGGCATACCAATATATGGATCCTTATCCGGGGCGGGGAAAGGTAAGAGGCGCTTTTTGGAATTTTGACCAAGTATTTGGGAAATTTTATTTTAAGCAAACACTAAAATTTCTTGATAAAATAAAACCTGATATAATCATTTTATATGAGCCGAATTCGATATTATATGTTTTAAAAATGTTAAATCTTTCTAAAAAAGAAGGATTTAAGTTGGTAATAGAAACTACGGAATGGAGAAACCCTAAAGATTATCGGGGAATTATTCCGAGAGTTATTAATACAGAAAAAGACTTACAAAAAAAATATATCGATAAAAAAGTTGGCAATGTTATAGCAATAAGCAAATATTTGTATCAACATTATTTAGAGCAAAACTGTAATACTATTTTGTTACCGCCAATTTTCCCAGAAGCTGATAAAAAGAAAAAATTAATAAGAGAAAATTCAGATAATAGAAAAGTGCTGAAAATTGTTTATGCAGGCGCATTGGCTTCGAAGGATTATATTGATACTCTATTACATGCGATAATTCGATTAAATACTGATGAAGTACGTGTTGTCATTGATATAATTGGCCCTGATAAAATGCAAGTGCAGAAATTGGTAGGGAACGATGAATTAGAAAAATATGGAATTTACTGTCATGGAAGATTGTCACATGACAAGACGCTAAGTATAGTGGAAAAGGCAGATTTGTCGGTTCTATTACGGATGAATAAAAGATATGCGAAAGCAGGAGTTTCGACAAAGTTTTGCGAGGCAATGATGTTAGGGGTTCCTAGTATTTGCACATCTGTAGGAGGCACGGATTTATTTATAAAAGATAAATATAATGGATTCCTTGTTAGAGATAATGACTTGAATACATTAGAAGCCACATTGCTGGATATTATCAGTTTGTCAAGAGATCAGATTGAAGAAATAAAAAATAATGCATTGACAACAGCAAATGAACTGTTTACACCTGATAAATATATAGAACAATTTAATGCGTTTTTGAATAAGTGTAAGTGAGTCTGCGTTTGAATGTAAATAGTGTTATAAAGTCTAGTACTAAATGTGAAACATCTAGGGACGGCTCTTTGTCCAAACAGAAAATCAGGAAGAAGGGATTAAAAGAAGGGGCTGGAGAGGAGGATTCTTATAAGAATCCAGAAATCATGCTACAGAAGTACTCTTGATATTAGATGTTTTTGCTATGCTTTTTCCTTTTTTATGTTTGAGATGAACAGAAATAGGGTTCTAGTTGGAATTCCAGATACCTGCGTAAATCGAATGCTGCGAATTAGAACTACAGCTGACTGATTCCTTAGCGGGCGTGTAAGCCCAGATAAAATGGTGTCAGGCTATTACGTTCTTATTCTACAGCTTAGGCAATAAGTTGGATGGCAACACGGCAGGATGCTGTGGGGTTACCCGGAAATACATTGTAGGAGAATAAAATGCTAAAGGAAAGGCTACAAAATATTCCTTTGGGTGTAAAAGCAGCAGTGGTTTATACCATGGCATCTGTTTTTTCACGAGGATTATCAATGATTACAGTTCCAATTTTCACGAGAATAATGTCTACAAGCGAAATTGGAATGGTTAATTTATATAACTCCTGGTATTCTTTGTTGAGCGTAATTGCAACACTATCATTAACATCAGGTGGATTTCAGGCAGCGATGAAAGACTTTGAGGGGGAAAGGGATCAATATCAATCGGCTGTTTTGACATTAACATCAATGATGGCAATTGTTCTAGGATGTATTTATTTCCTCATACCTGATATTTGGAATAGAATTATAGGGTTGCCTTCTGTGCTGATAATTTTGATGCTAGTAATGTTTTTCTTTGCACCGGCGCAGGATTTTTGGCTGTTAAGACAAAGATATGAATATAAATATAAATTAGCTGGTGCATTGACAATGGGATCAGCTTTAGCATCAACAATATTCTCCGTGATAGTTGTTTTATATTTAAATAAAGCGGGATCGGATCAAGTTGTGGTGGGCCGATTGTATGCAACTAACATAGCAACAATGGCGATTTCGGCGGTTATATGGATTAAAATATATGCAAAAGGGAAAACAATAGTAAATATAAAGTATTGGAAATACTCTTTGAAGCTGAGCGCTCCTCTTATTGGTTATGCTTTTGCAGCACAGATTTTAAGTGTTTCTGATCGAATGATGATAAGCAAAATGGTGGGAAATGATGCGGTTGGAATATATAGTACTTTATATACTGTAAGCTCAATTTCACTATTAGTTTGGAGTGCAATTAATTCATCATTTATACCGTATTTATATCAGAATATAAGTAAAAAAGATAATAAAATTAGAGAATTATCATTAGCTTTAATGGGATCGTATGCTATTATTGCAGTTATGCTTACTTTTTTAGCGCCAGAAATAGTTAGAATATTAGCTACTAAGGAATATTATGAAGCAATTTATATTATGCCGCCTATTGCAGCAGGAGTGTTTTTGACTTCTGTATCAAATATGTACTCTAATTTACTCATATACCATAAAAAAACTAATTATATAATGTATTCTTCGACTATCGCAGCTATTGTAAATCTTATACTGAATTTCATATGTATAAATATTTTTGGCTATATGGCAGCTGCATATACTACACTGGTAGCATATATAGTGTTAGCAGGTGCACAAGTTATATTCGCAAGAAAGGTTCATCTCAAAGAAACTGGAAATAAATCGGTATATAATGATAAGGCAGTCTTGTTTATGGCAATATTAACGATCATAGCTGCGTTGTTCGGTTTAGTATTGTATCGTTATACTGTGTTAAGGTATGCATTAATTTGCATTGGGATGATTGCAGGAATAAAAATTGCGTTAGCGGCTTTGAAAAAAATGAAAGATAACTAGTAGAGTTAATTTGAGCCTAGAATACTGAAAACTAACAATTCAAGGCTTGTCGAAAACTTTTGGGGGATGGGGAACAGCAATTAGCGGGTAATCAATAACTGAGAAGGGTGGTGTATTATTGAAAAACTGAATATTTGTAGATTAGTGAAAACGAGGCACTCGTTGATATTTTTAAATTAGAAGAATAATATTAGGAGGAAGATTTAAAATGGGAAAGTATTTTGGAACAGATGGTTTTCGTGGCGAAGCCGGAGTTACATTAACAGCAGACCATGCCTATAAAGTGGGTCGTTTTCTGGGCTGGTATTATAATGCGTTGCGTGAGCGCAATGGTGATACCGACCCTGCTCGTATCGTCATTGGTAAGGATACCCGCCGCAGCTCCTATATGTTTGAATATAGTCTGGTGGCTGGCCTGACGGCTTCCGGTGCAGATGCTTATCTGCTCCATGTTACCACCACTCCGTCAGTGGCGTATATTGCCCGTGTGGATGACTTCGACTGCGGAATTATGATCTCTGCCAGCCACAATCCTTACTATGATAACGGCATCAAGCTGATCGACTGCTACGGCGAGAAGATGCCAGAGGAGACCCTGCTGCTGGTGGAGGATTATATCGACGGAAAGCTCCATGTGTTCGATAAGGACTGGCCGGAACTGCCCTTTGCTCGTCGTGAGCACATCGGCTGCACGGTGGACTACGTGGCAGGCCGTAACCGTTATATGGGCTATCTGATCAGTCTTGGCATCTATTCCTTCAAGGGTGTCAAGGTTGGCCTAGACTGCGCCAACGGAAGTTCTTGGAACATCGCTAAAAGCGTTTTCGATGCGCTGGGTGCAGACACCTATGTCATAAACAACAAGCCGAATGGCACGAACATCAACAACAACGCCGGTTCTACGCATATTGAGGGTCTGCAGAAGTTTGTTGTGGAGAAGGGTTTGGATGTTGGTTTTGCCTTCGATGGTGACGCCGACCGCTGCCTGTGCGTGGACGAGAAGGGTAATGTCATCACTGGCGACCATATCCTGTATATCTATGGCTGCTATATGAAAGAGCGTGGCAAGCTGCTGACCAATACTGTGGTTACGACTGTCATGTCCAACTTTGGTCTGTACAAAGCGTTTGATGAGCAAGGTATCGGTTACGCCAAGACTGCTGTGGGCGACAAGTACGTATACGAGTACATGGCGAAGAACGGCTGTCGTATCGGTGGTGAGCAGAGTGGTCATATCATCTTCTCCAAATATGCCAGCACCGGCGATGGTATCTTAACCAGTTTAAAGATGATGGAAGTCATGCTGGCTAAGAAGAAGCCGATGAGCGAGTTGGCGGCACCGCTGAAGATCTATCCGCAGGTGTTGGAGAATGTTCGTGTGACCGATAAGAAGGCTGCACAGAATGATCCTGCTGTGCAGGAAGCTGTGTCTAAGGTTGCTGAGGCACTGGGCGATACCGGCCGTATTCTGGTGCGTGAGTCTGGCACTGAGCCGGTGGTTCGTGTTATGGTGGAAGCACCTGACCATAATACTTGCCAGAAGTATGTTGACGAAGTGGTCAACGTGATTTGCGAAAAGGGATATAAAGCGTAAATGCAATGACGACTCTGGCAATTACCCGGAGTCGTTTTGTGTAAGTGGAAAAGTATCATAGAAAAATGAATAATAGGAGGGGCAAAGGTGCCGTTGCTTTCACAGGACGTCATTTATTGTGCGCTTACACCGCAAACTTCTGCATAGGCGAAGTAACTGCAGGGCAGGACTGCTACAAATAGATAAGCCTTGCTCTGCTCACCGGTTACAGAATCGAAAATGGGGATTGTATCGCCAGCCCAATCCACCTCAATGGCATCTCCAGGCTTGTGCTGGATACGCATGGTTGCCTTGGTGACGCGGGCCCATTTACGGTATTTCTCGCCGAACTGCGTAAACATGTACGGCTTCTTGCCTTCATCGTAGCATTTACGGCGGTACTCCTCCCACAACAAGGTCAGGGTAACGCCGTGCTTTGCCAGCTCACGGTGAATGTACGGATAGTCCGGTTCAATGTACAAGCAAACACTCTTGTACTTGTCCGGGAAGAGCATCCGCTCCATCGGCATTGGTAATGTCGTCATCAAGAGGCCACTGGATGCCTTTTTGACTAGCCACCTCCAAAACAGTACGAATAGTATTGTCTGAACAGTGTGCTGAACTTCGAATTGTGCGTTGACTTTACCCCAATGAATGAAGCCTGAGAATCTCGCGGTAGTTTACCATTTTTAACCTCCGGTATTTTGATGTCACGTAAATCTACGTGGAAATCAAGTATACCGCAAAGTTCTCAAGATGTCGCTTTAGGCCAACAAAGTGTCGCTATTTTCCCGATACGGTGTCGCTAAAACTCCGTGCAAGCGCCGCTACTGCACCGATTTATGCATAATGATATAAGATTATAACCGATTAATTCTCGGGCATATGCTTATTATGTACATGAACGCTGGGTTTGTATTCACCATTTAGCGATGACTATTTAGGAATGTGTGTTTTTGAACGAAAGGATAAAAAGAGATTTTATATGATAAATAGTAAATTGGAATTACAGTTTTATATTTGTGCAGATTCTATGATGAATAGAGGCTACTTTGAAAAATCGCTGTTAATGAAGGTCGTTTCTCTTATTCGTCCGGATTGGATTATGGAATACTTGACGGCATTACGTAAAGTGGAGTACTATTCTAATCGGGGGGGGTGCAGAGGTACTATTATAAATACAGGTTTCGCAAACTTGGTATGAAACTAGGATTTACTATTTCGGAAAATGTATTTGGCTACGGCTTGGTTATACCGCACTATGGGACAATTGTTGTTGGAAGCGGGAATCGAGTAGGCAATTATGCCGTGCTTCATACAAGCACTTGCGTTACCGCAGGAAGGAAAACAATTGGAGATGGATTTTATCTGTCTACAGGAGCAAAAGTTTTAGGGGACATTGATCTCGGAAACTATACTACAATAGGAGCAAATGCCGTCGTTAATCAATCTGAGGGAGAAAATTGCCTACTTGTCGGAATTCCGGCTAAAAAGAAGCGAGACGAAGCTCCATGGATGAAGGATTTATATCGAGAAAGATATGAAGCCTGTGAAGAATTAAGGAGAAAGCTGTTCGAAAATATGTGAGGGAAAAATGTTTATATTTGGTTTGGAATGTTAGCTTACAATGCTTAACCCATTCATTAAATTCGAAAACTGCTTCTGCGTAAGGTCCATGACTTTTTAGAAATTTCTGATAATTACCAGGAATTCTCGGTAATTCTTGATACCCTTATTATCTCACAGGCGCCGTTGCTTTCACAGGACGTCATTTATTGTGCGCTTACCGTCGTTACCACGGTTATGTCCAATTTTGGCCTGTATAAGGCTTTCGATGAGAAGGGCATCGGCTACGCCAAGACCGCTGTGGGCGACAAGTACGTCTATGAGTACATGGCTAAGAACGGCTGCCGCATTGGCGGCGAGCAGAGTGGTCATATCATCTTCTCCAAATATGCCAGCACCGGTGACGGCATCCTGACCAGTCTGAAGATGATGGAGGTCATGCTGGCGAAGAAGAAGCCTATGAGTGAGCTGGCCGCACCGCTTAAGATCTATCCGCAGGTGCTGGAGAATATCCGTGTAACTGATAAGAAGGCTGCTCAGAATGATCCGGCAGTGCAGGAAGCAGTGTCTAAAGTTGCTGAGGCTCTGGGCGATACCGGCCGTATTCTGGTGCGTGAGTCCGGCACTGAGCCGGTGGTTCGTGTTATGGTGGAAGCACCTGACCACGATACATGCCAGAAGTATGTTGATGAAGTGGTCAACGTGATTTGCGAAAAGGGATATAAGGCGTAAAGTCAATGACGACTCTGGCAATTATCCGGAGTCGTTTTGCGTAAAAGGGAAAGTATAATAGATTAAATAACGGGAGGGATAAACCTATGTGTGGAATCGTTGGTTTTACTGGAAATCGACAGGCAGCACCGATCCTGCTGGATGGTCTGTCAAAACTGGAATATAGAGGATATGACTCAGCCGGACTGGCTGTCCGTGACGGAGAAAATCTGGCACAAGTCGTGAAAGCGAAGGGACGCCTGTCCAATCTGATCGAGAAAACAGATGGCGGCAAGGCATTAAAAGGAACCTGTGGTATTGGCCATACTCGTTGGGCTACCCACGGTGAGCCGAGTCAAACCAATGCGCATCCGCATGTTTCAGGTAATTGCACCCGTTCTGGTTCAGGTACAGTAGAGTCTGAGGTTGTTGGCGTACATAACGGTATCATCGAGAACTATACTGAACTGAAAGAAAAGCTGTTGAAGCATGGCTATACGTTCTATAGTCAGACGGATACTGAAGTAGTCATCAAGCTGGTGGACTATTATTATAAAAAGTATAACCTCGGCCCAATCGATGCCATTGCAAAGACGATGGTTCGTGTTCGTGGCTCCTACGCTCTTGAGCTGATGTTCCGCGACTATCCGGGTGAGATTTGGGTGGCACGTAAGGACAGCCCGATGATCATTGGTGTTGCGGATGGCGAAACCTATGTAGCTTCGGATGTCCCTGCAATTCTGAAATACACTCGCAATGTGTACTACATCGGCAATCTTGAGTTCGCAAGGCTCGTTCCGGGTGAGGCTCACTTCTACGATTTGAACGGTGATGAAATCGAGAAGCAGACGACAGAGATTAAGTGGGACGCAGAGGCGGCGGAAAAGGGCGGCTTTGAGCATTTCATGATGAAAGAGATCCATGAACAGCCGAAAGCTGTTCAGGATACCCTTAACTCTGTGATCAAGAACGGCGCTATCGACCTGTCCAGTGTGGAGATCACCGAGGACGAAATTAAAAACTTTGAGCAGATCTATATTGTTGCCTGTGGCTCTGCATGGCATGTGGGCATGGCTGCTCAGTATGTGCTGGAAGATATAGCGGATATCCCAGTGCGTGTGGAACTCGCATCCGAGTTCCGTTATCGGAAGATGCCGCTCAATCAGAAGGCACTTGTAATCGTTGTCAGCCAGTCTGGCGAGACAGCAGATACATTGGCTGCACTGCGACTTGCAAAAGAAAAAGGCATAACCACAATGGCAATCGTCAATGTGGTAGGCAGCAGTATTGCCCGTGAAGCGGACAAAGTGTTCTACACCCTTGCTGGTCCAGAAATCTCTGTTGCAACGACCAAGGCATACAGCGCACAGCTGGCGGCCATGTACTGTCTGGCTGTTCAGTTTGCAAAGGTAAGAGAAAAAATTACGGAGGAGCAGTACAGCTACTATATTTCTGAACTGCTGACTCTCCCAGAAAAGATGCAGAAAACTTTGGAAGATAAGGAGCGCATCCAGTGGTTCGCAGCAAAGTATGCCAACGCACATGATGTGTTCTTCGTGGGGCGTGGCATTGATTATGCAGTCTGCTTGGAAGGCAGTTTGAAACTGAAAGAAATCAGCTACATCCATTCCGAAGCATACGCTGCGGGCGAACTGAAGCACGGAACCATTAGTCTAATCGAGCGGGGAACACTGGTCATCGGTGTGCTGACTCAGAGCGAACTCTACGAAAAGACGATTAGCAATATGTTAGAGTGCAAGAGCCGTGGTGCTTATCTGATGGGGCTCACTACTTATGGCAAGTATGAAATCGAAGATCAGGTGAACTTCACTGTATATGTTCCGAAGGTGGATGAGCACTTCGTTGGTAGTTTGGCAGTGATCCCGCTGCAGCTGCTGGGGTACTATGTGTCTGTAGCCAAGGGTCTGGATGTGGATAAGCCGAGAAACCTCGCAAAGAGTGTGACAGTGGAATAAGATGCAAGAACCAATAAAAGTATTAGCAAAAATCCTCACAAACATCCTGACTGCTCTCTATGAACCGTTTGGATTCTCACTCCTTCTTTCCTTCCTAGCCATGTTTTTCTATCTATATGCCTATGAATCTATGGGAGCCGGAAAAGGCTGGAAGAATGCCATAGTGACATGGTATCAGAAGTTCAAGGAGAGTGTGTTCTTTCGGAAACTGTTCTTCCTGGCCTTTGTGACTTCACTTATTCTGTTCCGCACATTGCTGAACCGTCAGCTGTGGATGAATCCTTTATCCGATGTCATGGGTGGCTGGGGCATCTGGGAGACAGTGAACGGCGAACAGAAGCTGACCACCGAGTGCATCGAGAACGTAATCATGATGATGCCTTTTTCAGCGGTAGTGATGTGGACATTCGAGGAGAAGATAGGAAACGGCTGGAAGAAGATACTGTGGCAAAGCGGAAAAATAGCGTTCATTTTTTCGATAAGCATTGAGATGCTACAGCTATTTTTAAGGCTCGGTACATTCCAACTGTCTGATTTGTTCTATAACACAGTCGGTGGAATGATTGGCGGTTTAATGTACTACGGAATTACGAAGGCAAAAAAGCATCTGTAAAAGAATCGAATTATGTGGAATATAGGGAGCGGAAGCTCCCGACGTTGCTCTAATAATCACACACCTCTTCGTGGTGAGCAGCAGGCAACGATCTGTGATCGGCAGAGATGTGATAACGAATAAATGTAGAAAAACAAATAGGTGCTATCATTATGGACGATATTTTGAAACTTGCAAAGGATTATTCGAAAGAACGTCATTTAGACCTTCTGCCGCGTTGTAATAATAATATTTTGGACAAACTTGATTATATTTATGATGAAAACTGGGAAAATCAAGGCGTACCTTATCCATACGAAATATTAACGTATCTGTTTGATAGCTATTATGTTTTACCTGAGAGACCGGATTTGGCAGCGGTGTTTTGTTAGCAGGCAATTAATCATTCGTATTACGTTCAGCAATTAAGCGATAACAATGTTGGTTTTTGTCAGGACACAAAGGGTATTGAACTTATTCGTGATGCGATTTTAGGTGACTGGAATAATAAATATAAAGCAATTTTAGAGCCTTTCTTGAAAAGAATGCCAGATAAAACATTTCACTATGTAGCATCGTATATGCTTAAAGGGTATGCAATGGAAAAGAAAGGCATAGCAGAAAAATATAGGGCTAGTTCGTATAAAACATTAAAACGAAAAATTCCATCGCTATTAGATATTTTGGATAATGCGTATGGAAAGTCATACTGTCAGATTTCCAATCCGACGCTTGTTAATAATGAAGTAGATCTCGGAATTACCAATGCAAACAAAGGAAAGAGTCGAGCCATAACACATAGTTTTGGAACAAAATTAAAAGCACTCATGCTAGGAGAAGAAGTTGAGATTACATTCTGTGATGTGCAGGGAACAAAGAAAACATACAAATTCACAGAAGTAGAAAGGATGTCGTTCGTTCTTTTTGGTATTCTCTATGCTTCTCGTTGCAATAATTTCCATGGTAATGTTGCGGCTCGAATGAACAGCATCAATGCAAACAAAGATACATTTAAAATGTATACGGATATGTTTTTGACAGAGTATATTATTTTGGCAATCCATCTGAATAGCCAAGGTGCTTTATCGGATGTGGTACTGAATAAGGTTAAGAAAAATGCCAATTTGATGATATGATAGATATTGCTCGTAGACTCGCAGAGTGATATACTTTAGTTATTATAATTGGAAAGAGGTTTGTATCCTATGCCCAGAACAAAAGGTAGCAAGAATAAGCCCAAAACTGTGACTGCTGATTTCGCAACGCAGATTGCAGAAAAGCAGTCCGCAAAGGAAGCACTCACAGCGGAAATCGCATCTATCACCGCAAACATTGACACTTTGAAGGCTGATCTGAAAGTGAAGAAGACTGCTCTGAAGAAGGCCGAAAAAGAAGTGGTAACGCTGGAAGCGAAGAAGGCGAAGGCAGATGCCAAAGCTGCAGAAGAAGCAAAAAAGACAGAAGCAGAGTCCGTTCTGAAAAAGTTGCTTGCCGAAGGCATGAGTGCCGATGAAATCCTCGCAAAACTGAAATAACAAGAAAAACCCGTGATGGACAGGCATAACGCGCCGTTCATTACGGGTTTTAGGGTTATAAGAACATAAATTCATCCGGCGGCCACATCAAACTGAAAATGTGCCGGAAGGTTGAACTGTTTGATAAACGCATAGTGCTGGGCGTGATAGTGCCTTAGATCATATCCCAGATGATGTAGCTCAAGAAGTTTCACCATCACTAGGTTGAGATGAATTCGTTTCGCTACGGAAATTTGCGCCGCGTCCAACCCACGCTTTGTCATTTGATAGACTTCATCACTGTCCAGCATCAGGTGGGATGTGAAAGCGTTATGCTCGTAAAGAAGGATGTGCTTGTCCTTAATGGTCAGAAACTTGTCCAGGGTATGCAAGTCCATGAGCAGCTGATGCTCCAGATAATGCCCCAGCGCATAGCCGCACACCATCTGCTTCGTCTGTTTGTCCAGCTGGCGATTGATAAGAATCAATGGCTTATCAAAATAGAGCGAAAGTAAACCCAACATATCTTTAATGCGGGATGTTTCACTGATGTCCAGGCTGCAACTGCGCGCGATCTGTTTGATGTTGCGAGTTCCGGCATTTTGGACAAGTTCGTTGGCGGCTTGGTGAATAAACGCAGAATCCATAATGTGATCTCCTTCCGGGGATGGCATAGTGAATGGAACGGTGGTTTACAGGTTCATTATTCGTTCCTTTTCTCGTTTTTGTTCTCGGTACTTAAAATAGGCTTTGTGCATTTCATACATGATGCCGTCCATATCCTGCGGGGTCAACTCTCCGCTGGCAAATAGCTCAGTAAGCTCAAATGCGAGATGCTGGGCTTCTATTTTGCCCTTTTTTCCGTAGGCTTCGGCGGCACGTTCAATAAATAAAGACTGATCCGGCTGTAAATAGGTCAAAGGTACATGGAATATATCAGCCATCTTTTCGAGCATTTCAACACTGCGAGGGTAGCGGCCATCACGCTCCCATCCGATGATCGTTCGTTTGTTGATACCCAGACATTGTGCCAATTCGTCCTGTGTTAAAGAATGTTTCTTTCGTAGATCGCGAACTTTCTCTCCAAATTTCATGTTTGCAACCTTTCTATGGCGTAGTTATCGTGCTGTAACAATGTGCAACGGGATTTGTAAATATTCAATCTGAAAGATGCAACGAATTTTCACATTTTCCTCTTGACACGGCGGCACGACTTGCTTATAATATATGCTATATTCTATCATCTTTTGGATTATTATACCGTAAAAATCGTAAATATGCAAGCCGAAAAAGGTGAAAAAAGAGCGGAAGTTCAAAAGGTGAAATTGAATAGAAGAAAAAAGAAACCTAAACCAACACAAAGGAGGCCGTGAGAAGATGAGCAACGGAGAACATGAAATCCGCACCCCAAAGGGGCTGCGGATCGGGAATCGCAGTGTCGTTGATGGAAAGAATATGCTTCAGATCAAGCGTGGTGGCTGTGAAGATTATATTTCTGCTGAATCTCTGGTGGAGTGTATTCACGGCCTTCCCGTGAAGAGTATCGAATTTTTCACAGCAGAGAACCAACGAAAAGAAGCCTGAAGCAGAGTGCTTCATCGGACACTGAAAGCGCAGAGGTGGAATCTTAGGCGGCACCTGGTTAGCCGACCAGCTCCATCAGACGTTCTTTTGGGTCTACAATATAATATCTGTTTGTTAGAGCGATACCGTAGCAATATGTGATATAGGCCGGAACAGAATGAGCGAATGCAGCGCAGTAGTGCGCCTGTGAGTAACTCATCCTGTTCCGGTTTTTTTAATTTTTTTTTCAAAAACACCTTGCGAAATGCCCTTCCAGCAATTCTATATATGAGAGACTAAACATCACACCTTAAAAGTGAATCATGAAATAGCGATGCAGTAGGAGAAGTCTTAGACTTCCCGTTCAAAAAAAAACGGGTAAGTCTGGGACAACTTTTGCTGCATTTTTTGTTTCAGACCGCCCGCAGCCAAAAGGCAGAAAGGTGGACATTATGATGACATTCAAGGATCTGAAAAAGCTTGTTGAACTCCCTTCGTACAAGGAACAGCGTGTTCCAACCGTGAAGGCACTTGAGGTATCTGGTGTGCCAGTGGTTACCGAAAAGGTCTTGGAAAATCATGGCAGCATCAATGTCTACCAGAACGGTTATGTGATCTACCGGGCGCACAAGAGGGTGACAGTTTTTTCTCTCCGCGACTGTGTACATTATAAATATGATGCAGCAGAAGGGGCGGGACATCACATTGAGGAAGCAGAGTTTGACGACTACGAGTGGCACATCCGGCTTGTTCTGGAAGGAGAGGATCGTATTTTCATGAACTACGAGATCATTCAGGGAAAATGGATGCCATCCCGTGAGGACAGGGAGTATAAGGAAGAAATCCTGGAGGGAGTCGATGACGCAGTCAGTACACTGGAAAGAATGATAAGTGAGGAAAGAGTGGAAGAACTGCTCTCTACTTTGACTGATTTGCAGAGAAAAGTCGTTCACATCCACCTATTCCATGGTCTTTCTTTTACAGAGGCGGCAAAACACCTTGGCATGACCCGCCAGAATCTTACCGGAATTTATAACGCAGCAATTTACAAGATACAGAAAAAGCACTTCCGGGCACTGTGCAGTTGCTAACATATTATACATAATCAAAAGATGAGCCGTCCAATCACAGAAAACAATCTGAATTGGGCGGCTCAAAAATTTTTTTGAGTTTTTTTCAAAAACACCTTGCGAAATGACCTTTCTCCGATTCTAAGGATGAGAGGACAATACAAAACCTCTCACCGGAACCTTGAAAATTGAATAAGCCATCCCAGAGAGATACTTCTGATACTGAATGTGCATCCTGCGTGTCTTGTCAGAGAAAACGCCGCTGAAATATGGGGCAGGAACGGGCTGGGGCAGAATGGCAAAGCTCAAATAACAGCAGATACAATGCGGCGGAGTGTCGCAAGATGCTCCGTCGTAGGAATGTACTGTTATTTATAATAGTGCAAATCCAGCAGGAGGGGAGGTGATGAATCTACATGAAGTACCCGTATTTCAGAAGTCTGGAAGCAGACCGATACAGTTTCTACCGTGTGCCGAAAGCACTCATCAAGGTAGACCTGTTTGAAAAGATGTCTGGCGATGCAAAGCTGCTTTATGCAGTCTTGCTGGATCGGATGAATCTCTCGCTTAAAAATGGCTGGCAGGACGAGAATGGAAATGCCTACATCATCTGTACGATAGATGAAATCATGGATTCGATTCGATGTGCCAGACAAAAAGCGGTCAAACTGCTGGACGAGCTGGAACACGAATATCAGCTTATTGAGCGGCGCAGGCAGGGCTTGGGAAAGCCGAACCTGCTCTATGTGAAAGACCTCTATCAAGAACATCATCAACGCATCCTACAGCCGGGACCTCTCCGCTAAAATCGCAGCAGCAGACCATGTGATGCAGAAAAAAGGAATGTATCTCGGAGGATACCGCCCGTTTGGATTCCTGCCGGACCCGAGCGATTGCCATAAGCTGATCCTCGACCCGGTAGCCAGTCGATATGTGCGGTTAATCTTTGAACTGGCATTGCAGGGCAACAGAACAGGCACCATCGCAAAAATCCTGAATGAAAAGCAGATTCCAACTCCGGCAGCGTATCATGTGGCGGAAAGCCATGTGTACAGCGAGCAGAAAGCATGGGATCTGCAGCGCAGCCATTGGACAAGTGGAACGGTTTACCATGTTCTGAAAAATGAGAAGTGTAAGGGAACCTATGTGGGCGCGAAATTCATTATGCCGGTTCCCTGTAAGCATCGGGTTCTGCGCGCCCCTTTGGAACAGCAGGTACGTATTGAGGACAGCCATGCCGCCATTGTGACCCCAGAGGAATTTGAACAGGCACAAATGGTCATCATGCTGCAGCATGGAAAACACCAGGCCGGGAACTACACAAAACACCAGTATCCCTTGAAAGGCAAGGTCTACTGCGGCTACTGCCAGAAGCTGATGAAATATCGTGTACTCAAGAAGCTTGGCCCCTCGTTTAACTGCAGATTTTCGGCCACAGCGGTGGACAGCCCTTGCAAGCGAATCCCGATCTCCGAGGAACTGCTGGAACATATCGTCCGAAATGCGCTGACAGCGCAGATAAAGCAGGCAGAGTATGTACTGGAAATCCTGCACGAACGGGAACGCAAAGCGTTGATTTGCTTTTCCGCACTGGAACGGCAGGAAGAAAAGCTGAGTGCAGAAAAGGCAGAGATTGTAAAACAGCGCGTTGCACTGTATGAGCAATACGCCGACGGGAATATGAGTAAGGAAGAGTTCATCCGGCAGAGAGATGCCTACAGAGTGCAGGAAGATGAAAAGATAGAGCAGATTCAAAGGCTGCGTACCGAGAAAAATCAAGCTTTCCAGCCTGTGAAGAGGAACACCGATCATTTGCAGACTGTCATAAGTACTGTAGAAGAAGCAGGCGATGTGATGCACTTATCACAGAATGTGGTAGAAACCTTTATTGACCGCATCGAGGTTTTCAACGATGAACGTGTGAAAATTCGTTTTACATTTGAAGATGTATTGAAAAATTACGAAGCAGAGTGAGAAATGATATTTGCGTTTTTGAAAAGTTCATGCTACAATAACTATAGAAGGGAGTGTGGAGGAAATGGTTCTCCAGTACTATGTGGTAGAAAATGCGACCGGAAAACAAATTGAAATCGATATTGAATCGGCAACCAACGAAGACCTGACCTCTACAAAGGAAAAGTGGCAATCTAATTGGACGAGTGAATTTATCCGCGACCCAAAGCTGGAAAAGTATGCAGCGAAAACAGATGCTGGCGAAATTGTAGCATTGGGTGCATATCGAGAAGATGATCACGGAATATCAGTTTTTATTGCGAATATTGAAGCACATCCTGAGAGTAATCCGACAATTAGCACCGTGCGGAAATACGCAGGCATTGGTCGAATGATGATTGCTTATGGTATTCAATTGTCGATTGATAGTGGACATGGTGGAATTGTAACCTTTGAAGCAAAAACAGATGAACTGTATGATCACTACATCAAAGATTTTCATGCAGTTCCGATTTTTCAGCCACATTCGGGAGGCCCAAAGCTGCTTATGCTGGCTGATGAAGGCGCACAAGAAATTTTCAGTACCTACTTATCTTAAAGATTGGAGGGTTCAGTATGAAAGATCAAGAACTTGAGCTGCAGGTTGCTCCTATGAGCAATGATACAATGGAATATTTGAATGTTTTATTTGGCGTATGCAAACGCTTTAAAACAGATTATTACCATGCAACACCGAAGCAGCGTGAATTTATTGATGCAGTGGCTACGCACGAGTACCAGCTGATGAAAGCCCATGAGAAAGGACTGAGCCGTGCTTCTGTTCCTCCTTTTATGGGAATGAAGCGGAGTGAACGCAGCAACAATATGCCTGCTTGATAGTAAGAGAATAAGCTAACATAATAAGTGCTCGCATTGCAATCACGCCGTGTGCTGCGGAGCATCCCATGTCCTTTAAGGTCCCGGACAGGCTGCTGACCGATGGGCAGTGTCGGATGATGATTAACGGAATACAGTTCATTCAGTTGTTGCTGGAAGCAAATGGTCTGGCGGCAGGAAAAGACCATCAGTTTAAAGGACGGTATGATGCCGAGAAAAATGCAGTTATCATTTCGCTTGAAAAAGATGAACAAAGTGCCCTCTCGCCTCAAAAGTGTACAACTTGACATCACGTCCACTTGGACGTGATGAAGGGAGCCGATATTATGCGTGCCGGAATTTTAGATGGCTTTCAAACGATAATTCCAACAGCGGCAGCCGTCTTATTGAAAAAGCGACAAATGTTAAGGCTGACGCAACAAGAGATTGCTGATCGCGCAAAAATAACCTTGCGTCAATATCAAAGGCTGGAATCTGGGGAAAGAAATATTTTGACTTCCTCTTTTGGCTTGGCCTGTCGGGTAATTGAAGCCCTTGATATGGATGTTTCTAAATTCTATCATGGTGACTATTATCTTGAAGAAGAGCTGAAGACAACGAGAGGCAAAGGATTTAGCAGTAGGAAAAAGCTATCGATTTAATGAATGGCATAATGTGAGAAATCCCAATATGGACAAATCTATGTTAAATTGTTTACATGCAAATACAGTATTTACGGCTTCTTATCATGGTTTATTATATTCTTTGTATTTTCATAAAAACGTTTACTATTATAATCGTGAAAATAAATCAAGAATGGAGTCGTTGGGAGAAAAAATTAGGAATTTCTAATCGTGAAATATCGGGAGAATTTAAGGAACAACCAATGATTGATTATCAATATGTGGATAATAGGAGGCGATTATATGCTGGATGTAAATATGATAATTGCAAACAACATTCAAGCTGAACTGAAAAAAGAAAACAAAAAGCAGGTTGATCTGGCAGAAGGAATTGGGGTCTCCAAGCAGACAATGAGCAAAATTATGAATGGTGCAAGAGCAATCAATGCGATTGAACTTCATAAAATTTCTGAATATCTTCATGTGTCGATGGATTCTCTGATGAAGATGCCAGAAAAGCCGATGGACACGAATGTGATCCATGCGTTTATGGGGCGTGTTAAAACTGAGGAAGCAAGAAAGGGAATCCAGCTTGCGGATGAACTGTCCGATATGATTCTGTTCCATACTAGGGTGTGCGAGAATGGCAAAAAGATGGAGCAGCCCTGGGAGGATAAATGATGAACAATGTTCTGGAAGATAGCCCCTTTGTAAGCCAAAACAGGAAATTTGATGAAATCCAATCCATCGTCAGGCAGTTTTCAGCAGAGTATGTCGGCAATTCCATTATCAAGGACAATATTACGAACCCTTAAAAGATTATATGAAGCTGTACAACTACCTCAAAGAACGTTTGTGTGCTGATAAGATGACATGCGGATTGCCCTGAAACCACACCTGAGCGGGCGGTTAAATTTAGAAGAGTTAATCCGCCGCGTAACAGAATGGATGCCCATGGGGCATAATCATAATCAAGAAAAGAACATATAGAGTGTAGGTAAGCCCTACAAGGCTCAGATCGGTTCAGAACCGACTGAAACCCTTGTAGGGCTTATTTTTTTGTAAATTTTTTTGTTCCTTACTTGACAACCGCATAGGGTCAACCAAGAAAAACTACGATAACTAAAGGGTTTTGACGGCTTGAGTTGTCCTTCAAAAGTTTTATTTGTTGAAAAGACTGCAAGAAGCGGGAAATCCTGGGGGTTATATGTAGGAGGCTTTTGGAAGCTCTGTTTTGACCCACAAAAGGAGCAGCAAATAAAATGGGAGGATAACACAAGCCTACGGTAGATTGCGATAAACAGTCTGCCGTGGGCTTATCTACAACATCCTTTCTTTCAGTACTTAATGGAAGGGCATCTTAAAAGATGCATCTATGACTTGAAAGTTTGGAATTTATATCAATCCAGATATCGTAAGTTTCAGTCCTTTATAAAAAAATGAAATGCAGACAAGTAAAATTAAGTATGTTCAAAGCAAGCTTGAAACTGCGAAGCTAAATTATGACTGTGTAATATGTGAGAGTGATGTTATATGGTCACCAGGTTTTTCGGGAGGTCACTTTGACAAAAGTTTTTTCTTGGCGTTAGAGAGTATGTCTAACACCGGAGTTCTTGGATGTGTTGGAAGAGGGCTTCAAAGAGTTCTTCGAGAAGGAAGTTCCGAGCAATCCTCAGAAAGCCGAGAATCTGATCCCTATCTTCATCGGTGAACTGCTGGAGCAGGGTAAAATATCCGTGAAGGTTCTGAAAACCAACGACACCTGGTACGGAATGACCTACCATGAAGATGTGGCAGCGGTAAAGGATATTTTCAAGAAAAAGTTAGAAAAAGGCGTGTACAAGGCTGATTTATTTGCAGACTTGTGATATACTGGGAGCGGTAGCTCCCTACGCTGCTCTATAAATAATCACACACCTCTCCGTGGTGAGCAGCAGGCAACGATCTATTATGATCGGCGAAGATGTGAAAAACTAATTTGTCGCTTATTGTTTTGCTTGGAACTTGGCTGAGTTGCATGAAGTTAAAACTTGAAACCAAAGGATTTGTCAAAGACATTGAGATTGATGGAGGTGCTGTGATGAACAGTCTGATTGTAACGTATATGTGGGTTCAGATGGGATTTCCTACGGGTGTATGTGGGGTTCGTAGCCAAATGCTTACATGAAACAAAACAGACGAGTAAAGAGTGTGACGCAAATAAACGAAACTACACCTAGAGGCCATACCTTTGGACCCTACTTGGAATATTGCGCGTTAAAACGTTTGGAATATATAAGAAATGAGGAATATATTTTATGTCCATGTATGTTTTTGCCCCTGCTGGATCAGAAGCTTTTCATAATAACTTGTTAAAATATGCAGTAGAGTTTATTGGTTCACAGCAGAAAGGATTTGGCTCATCGTGGGCGAAAGGAAAACGCTATCTTAAGAAGGAAGTGCTGTGTAGTGGGACTGCACTAAAGCGTGCTTGTGTGATTAAAAATAAGTACGTAAATCATGACTTTGAGGAATATGGTACAGAAGTTTATTATTATCAAACGGAAGATTGCGCGCGTATTGTGAAAACAATTTTGGATTACATAGTAGACCATAAAGATGATGCTGCTTTGCCGCAAGCGTTTAGTAACAAGAGCTTTCAAGAACTGTTTGCTGAAACTTATGACCATAGGATTTCTCAGGCTGAATGGGTAAGAGATATGGACTATAAAAAACAAGGCGATGCAGCGCAAATAGTATGTGAGAAGTTGAATACTCTTCGCTAAATTTTCATAGACTTATTTTGTAAATAGTTGTGAGGAGTTTTTCTTTGGAGGGGTCGATAGGTGAAAAAAGTTAATTTCAGCGATTGGCAAGAAATGGCTCTAAAAAAGGACATAGAGCAAATAAAGAAAAAACTGACTTCACAAGAACCGATTCTCTTTTCACTATGCTGGGAACTTGTATTGGCATTAGGATCGATTATTACTGACCATTTATTTGATACAGAAAGTGCGCCAGAATGGGTTTGGATTATAGTTATAATTCTGGCTGTAACACCAGCTATAGTGATTTTAGGATGCATGGCAGCTAAATGGGTTTACTCAATATTGCGCGTAAAAAAAGGGATATTGAATGTTAAGGATTTTGTTGATGTTTTTGATAATGAAATTTCATATTGGGTGATGCTTAGTAATGCATATACTGATATGTTAACTGAGGATACAAATGCTGGAAGCTCAGAGAAGGAGTTTTTGTACCGCGAAGGATGTTATTATAATAATAAATCGATGCACGCTTTGTATGCCATGAAATCGAATTTTGATAAGGTTTTTAGTTATAATCTTGATGAAGTGCGTAAGAAGAATCTTGTTGATATGGAAAGATTATTTAACCTTTTGAGCGTTATGAATGAACAACAGATTCGATTGGATACTGCTGTTCATGGAATAAATAGTAATGGTATTGAAAGACAGAGAGAATTAAATAAAGGATATTTACAAGAGCTGAAAGCATTTTTAACGGACCTAAATACATTGAATAGAAAAAATAGTCATTCTGATTTTATTTGGAAATTACGGTAAAGAATGGCTGTGTGAACCAACCTGAACTTCAGAAGTTCACACGGTTATTTTTAGAAGCGCAAGTTAGCTGCAGCTAATCAAAATATAAGTTGCTATGTGCAAAACCTGATGCCAATATCCATCCTAACCGAGGAGCAGAATATGAATTTCGGTTGGGAAGGATGGTAGCATTATAGAAAAATTGAAGGAAATGCTGGAGGAGTATTTGAAGAAAAGTAAGAGAAGCAAGCACAATAAGTGGTGTGAGCGTGTACACGGATAAGGCCGTAAGAAGCGTTGTAGACCCAACCCTGCTGCTGGAAGTGTCTAATTATAGAAAAATCGAGGATATGCCTGAAAATATTCCCGAGAATTATATCTTTTTCTATCAGTTGGAAGACGATGACTTTAAGATGGCAAAGTGGTGCAAGGCTTTGGCAGAAGAAAAGGGTCTGCAGATCGTATACATTTACGAGAAGAAAATCAACATATTTAAAAAGGAAATCTATGCCTATGGCGTAACTCCAAATCGTTTTTTGGCTTTGATCAATCATGCAGCATATAGCAAAGAAGGCGTTTCCTGCCTGCTGATAAACACGGAATGCGGACAACACCTTGTCGAGAAATACGGTGCGAAGATAGAAAGCTATCCGGTCGAATTTTCTAACATTGCTCAGGTGAATACGCAGCTGAACCGGCCAACGAAGCATACCAGACTGAGAAATAGTATAAGGCGAGCGGCTATGCTGGTGTGGAAGCAATTTTTGAGCGGGATCAGCGGAACCAGAAGTTCATATGGGGAATGTATGACCGCATTTGCGGAATGTTCTGCCGGAAAACACGGTAAGGCTGCGGCTTTCGGTCAAAATACACACATTTCCGTGCATCAGCGGCAAATGTTTGTTAAACTATTATCTATCTTGCTACCTTGCAATGTGCACGGTTTTTGTTTATAATAGTAGAGTAACGGGGCAAGATCCCCCGAATGCGAGCGAAACTCTAGTTCAGAAATTAAAACTTGAGAGGAGTTTATTACCATGGGTTTAGGTAAGAAGACAATCGACGATCAGAACTACTGCGGCAAGAAGGTGCTTGTCCGTTGCGATTTCAACGTCCCGATGAAGGACGGCGTGATCACCAACGAGAACCGCATCAATGCAGCTCTGCCCACCATCCAGAAGCTGGTCAACGATGGCGCAAAGGTCATCCTGTGCAGCCATCTGGGCAAGCCCAAGAACGGCCCCGAGGCAAAGTTCAGCCTGGCACCCGTTGCTGTGGCTCTGAGCGCAAAGCTGGGCAAGACCGTTGTGTTTGCTGACGACGACAACGTTGTGGGCGAGAACGCAAAGGCTGCTGTTGCTGCCATGAACAACGGCGATGTCGTTCTGCTGCAGAACACCCGTTTCCGCAAGGAAGAGACCAAGAACATGCCTGAGTTCAGCGAAGAGCTGGCTTCTCTGGCTGATGCATATGTTGACGATGCATTCGGCAGCTGCCACCGTGCACACTGCTCCACTGCAGGTGTCACCGACTTCATCAAGGATACCGCTGTCGGCTACCTGATGGAGAAGGAAATCAAGTATCTGGGCAACGCTGTGAACGATCCCGTTCGTCCCTTCACCGCTATTCTGGGCGGCGCAAAGGTCGCAGACAAGCTGAATGTTATCTCCAACCTGCTGGAGAAGGTCGATACCCTGATCATCGGCGGCGGCATGGCTTACACCTTCGTCAAGGCTCAGGGCTACGAGGTCGGCAAGAGCCTGTGCGACGATTCCAAGCTGGATTACTGCAAGGAGATGATGGCCAAGGCTCAGGAGAAGGGCGTGAAGCTGCTGCTGCCCGTTGATGCTGTCTGCATCAAGGACTTCCCCGATCCCATCGACGCTCCGGTTGAGACCACTGTTGTTCCCGTCACCGCGATCCCGGCTGACATGGAAGGCTGCGACATCGGCCCCGAGACCATGAAGCTGTTTGCCGATGCTGTCAAGGCATCCAAGACCGTTGTGTGGAACGGCCCCATGGGCGTGTTCGAGAACCCCACTCTGGCAGCTGGCACTCTGGCAGTTGCCAAGGCTATGGCTGAGAGCGATGCTACCACCGTGATCGGCGGCGGCGACAGCGCAGCAGCTGTGCAGCAGATGGGTCTGGGCGACAAGATGACCCACATCTCCACCGGCGGCGGCGCTTCTCTGGAGTATCTGGAGGGCAAGGAGCTGCCCGGCATCGCAGTTATTCAGAACGCATAATTTTTCCGGCATCGTAAATGGGTGCGGCGGCTTTAGCGCCGCCGCACCTTTTTGTTTGTGCACAGACTGCACATATAGAAGTAGAAGGTAAATAAAGGAGATAGAGTATCATGGATAAGGCAAAGCGTAAGGCTATCATTGCAGGCAACTGGAAGATGAACAAGACTGCCTCCGAGGCTGCTGTTCTGGTGGACGAGCTGGTTCCCGCCGTGCAGGACGCAGGCTGCGAGGTGGTTATCTGCACCCCGTATACCGATCTGGTCACCGCTGTGGAAAAGACCAAGGGCACCAACATCCATGTGGGTGCTGAGAATGTTCACTTCGAGAAGTCCGGCGCTTTCACCGGCGAGATCAGCGCTGACATGCTGGTAGATCTGGGCGTGGAGTACGTCATTGTGGGCCACTCTGAGCGCCGCCAGTACTTCGCCGAGACCGACCAGACCGTGAACAAGCGCGCTCTGGCTGCTCTGAACGCCGGTCTGAAGGTCATCATCTGCGTGGGCGAGAGCCTGCAGCAGCGCGAAGAGGGCGTGACCGAAGAGCTGGTGCGTATGCAGACCAAGATCGCTCTGCGTGATGTGACCGCTGAGCAGATGGCAAATGTCGTGATCGCTTACGAGCCCATCTGGGCCATCGGCACCGGCAAGACCGCTACCGCCGATCAGGCTGAGGAAGTCTGCGGCCAGATCCGCAAGGTGATCGGCGAGGTGTACGGCGAGGCAGTTGCCGAGGCTACCACTGTCCAGTACGGCGGCAGTATGAACGCCAAGAACTGCGAGGAGCTGCTGAGCAAAAAGGATGTGGACGGCGGCCTGATCGGCGGCGCATCCCTGAAGGCTCCCGACTTTGCAGTGATCGTCAACGCAGCCACCAAGGGCTGATCGACGGTTTAAATCAGCTGTTTCAGCGCCCGGCTGCGCCGCATTTCCAGCGCTGTGCCGGGCGCTGATTTGTTAAATTCAAAGGAGATTCAATTTTATGGCAAAGAAACCTGTTCTTCTGTGCATCATGGATGGCTTCGGCTGGGTGCCGGAGGAGACCTTCGGCAACGCCGTGGTCGCCGCAAAGAAACCCCACCTCGATGCTCTGATGGCAAAATATCCCATGACCACCATCAACGCTTCCGGTATGGCCGTCGGTCTGCCCGAGGGCCAGATGGGCAACTCTGAGGTTGGCCACACCAACATGGGCGCTGGCCGCATCGTGTACCAGCAGCTCACCCTCATCACCAAGTCCATCAAGGACGGCGAGATGCTCCAGAACCCGGTTCTGGTCAAGAACATGAAGGCTGCCATCGATGCCGGCAAGGCCATCCATCTGATGGGTCTGGTGGGCACCGGCGGTGTGCACAGCCACGCAGACCACTGGTTCGGCGTGCTGGAAATGGCAAAACATCTGGGTGCAAAGAACGTTTACCTGCACTGCATCACCGATGGCCGTGATACCGACCCGCACTCCGGCAAGGGCTTCCTGGCCGACCTGCAGGCCAAGCTGGACGAGCTGGGCATCGGCAAGATCGCCAGCGTCTCCGGCCGTTACTACGCCATGGATCGCGATAACAACTGGGATCGTGAAGAAAAGGCATATGCTGCCTTTGTCTACGGCGAGGGCAATCATGCCGCCAACGCTGCCGAGGCCATCGAGGCATCCTATGCAGCAGACAAGACCGACGAGTTCGTTCTGCCCTGCGTCACCTGTGAGGGTGGCCGCGTGCAGGATGGCGACACTGTGATCTTCATGAACTTCCGTCCCGATCGTGCCCGCCAGATGACCCGTATCTTCTGCGACGATGCTTTCACCGGCTTTGAGCGCCGCGGCGGCCGCAAGCAGGTGAACTATGTCTGCATGGCCGAATATGATGCCACCATGCCCAACTGTGAGGTCGCCTATCCGCCTGTGGAGCTGAAGAACGTTCTGGGCCAGTACCTGTCCGAGAATGGCAAGACTCAGCTGCGCATTGCCGAGACCGAGAAGTACGCTCATGTCACCTTCTTCTTCAACGGCGGCGTGGAGGCTCCCTACGAGGGCGAGGACCGCTGCGTGATCCCCAGCCCGAAGGTCGCCACCTATGACCTGAAGCCCGAGATGAGCGCCCCCGAGGTTGCTGCCGAGTGCGTCAAGCGCATCGAGAGCGGCAAGTACGATGTGGTCATCCTGAACTTTGCAAACTGCGATATGGTCGGCCACACCGGCGTGTTCGATGCTGCGGTCAAGGCCGTTGAAGCCGTTGACACTGCTGTGGATCAGGTGGTCACTGCTGTGCTGAATGCAGGCGGCTGCGCCTTCATCACCGCCGACCACGGCAACGCCGAGAAGATGATGAACCCGGACGGCACCCCCTTCACTGCACACACCACCAACGTGGTGCCCTTTGTGGCTGTTGGCTGCGGCGATGTGAAGCTGCGTGAGGGCGGCTGTCTGGCAGATATCGCTCCCACCATGCTGCCGTATATCGGTCTGCCCGTGCCTGCTGAAATGACCGGCAAGAGCATCATCGTGGAGTAACTGACCATTAAAATAGCCGACGCGTTCGCTTTGGCTATGAATAGCGGAATTGTTATTCTTATATTTACAGCTCTGGAAAATCTGCGGATTTTCCAGAGCTGTTTTTTCACGTGAAAAGCCGATAAGACAAATTGCGTTTTTGGGTTTCGACCCCATTCTAAATCAAAAACTTTTCTTTTTTCCCCATCCGTGCTACAATAAAAATGAATTTTTGATTGTAGGAGAAGCGGATGGAAACAACGCATAAACAAATCGTTCTGGGCATCCTTGCCCATGTGGACTCCGGCAAGACCACCCTTTCGGAAGCCATGCTCTACCGCTCCGGCGTGATCCGCAAGCTGGGCCGCGTGGATCACAAGGATGCCTTTCTGGATACCGACACGCTTGAAAAAGCGCGCGGCATCACCATCTTTTCCAAGCAGGCCCTGTTGACGGCGGGCAATACGGATATCACATTGCTGGATACCCCCGGACATGTGGATTTTTCCACCGAGACAGAGCGCACCCTGCAGGTGCTGGACTATGCTGTGCTGGTGGTAAGCGGCACCGACGGCGTGCAGAGCCACACAGAGACGCTCTGGCGGCTGCTGCGGCGCTACCATGTGCCCACCTTTGTGTTCGTGAACAAGATGGACCTGCCCGGCAAGAGCAGGGAAGAGCTGCTCGCCCAGCTGAACCACCGTCTGGGCGAGGGCTTTGTGGCCTTTGATGTGCCGCAGGCCGACCGGGACGAAGCACTGGCCCTGTGTGACGAAAACCTGATGGATCGGATGCTGGATGCCGGGCAGTTGACCGATGCGGACCTCATCCCGGCCGTTGCACGCCGGCATGTGTTCCCGTGCTGGTTCGGTTCGGCGCTGCGGCGTACCGAAAACGATGCACTGGAAAGCGTGGACGCTCTGATGGACGGCATCGACCGCTATACCCGTCCGGCTCCCGCGCTGGATGCCTTTGGCGCCAAGGTGTTTAAGGTGTCGCAGGATGAGCAGGGCACGCGCCTGACATGGCTGCGCGTGACTGGCGGCGAACTGAAGGTAAAGGCCCAGCTCTCCGGCGAAGCAGATGGTGAGCCGTGGGAGGAAAAGGCAAACCAGCTGCGGCTGTACTCCGGCGTAAAGTATACGCTGGCGGAAGCCATCGGCCCGGGGCAGGTGTGCGCCGTCACCGGCCTGACTAAGGCGCGCCCGGGCGAGGGCCTTGGCGCGGAACGCGACAGCGATGTGCCGGTTCTGGAACCGGTGCTGAGCTATCAGGTGCTGCTGCCGGAGGGGGCTGATGTGCACGCGGCACTGGGCAAGCTGCACCGGCTGGAAGAAGAGGAGCCGCAGCTCCATGTGGTATGGAACGAGACTTTGGGCGAGATCCATGTGCAGCTCATGGGTGAGGTGCAGCTGGAAGTGCTGCGCAGTTTGCTGGCAGAGCGCTTTGGCCTGAACGTGGAGTTCGGCCCCGGCGGCATTCTGTACAAGGAGACCATCACGGAGCCTATGGAGGGCGTGGGCCACTACGAGCCGCTGCGCCATTATGCGGAGGTGCATGTCAAGCTGGAGCCCCTGCCCCGCGGCAGCGGGATGCAGTTTGCCGCCGACTGCCGGGAAGAAGTGCTGGACAAGAACTGGCAGCGCCTTGTGCTGACCCATCTGGAAGAAAAGCAGCACCTTGGTGTGCTGACCGGTGCGCCGCTGACGGACGTGAAGATCACCCTCATTGCGGGCCGCGCCCATCTTAAACACACGGAGGGCGGAGATTTCCGGCAGGCCACCTATCGCGCGGTGCGGCAGGGCCTGATGCTGGCCAAAAGCCAGCTGCTGGAGCCATGGTATGCCTTTCGGCTGGAAGTGCCGGTGGAGAACCTTGGCCGTGCCATGACCGATATCCAGCGCATGGAGGGCAGCTTTGACCCGCCAGAGAGCGGGGAAGAGGCTGCTGTGCTCACCGGTTTTGCACCGGTGGCCACCATGCGCAGCTACCCCATGGAGGTGGTGGGCTATACCCGGGGCCGGGGACACCTGACCCTGACGCTGGACGGCTACCGGCCCTGCCACAATGCGGCGGAGATCATTGAAGCCGTGGGCTACGAGCCGGAGCACGACCTTGACAACCCGGCAGATTCGGTGTTCTGTGCCCATGGCGCGGGCTTTGTGGTGCCTTGGGATCAGGTGCGCAGCCACATGCATGTGGACAGCGGCTGGGGCAAAAGCAAAAGCCCGGAGCAGGAGACGCAGGCCGTGCCCCAGCGCCGGACAGCGGCTTACCGCGCGACACTGGAAGAGGATGCCGAGCTGCTCAAAATCTTCGAGCGCACCTATGGCCCCATCAAACGGGACCCGCTGGCGGCATTCCGCCCGGTGCAAAAGCGGGAACGCCCGGATTTTGATGCCCAGCAGTGGGAAATCCTGCCCGAATATCTGCTGGTGGACGGCTACAATATCATCTTTGCGTGGGATGAGCTGAACGCCCTTGCAAAGGACAGTCTGGAAGCGGCCCGCCACAAGCTGATGGATATTCTGTGCAACTATCAGGGCTACCAGAAGTGCAATCTTATTCTTGTATTCGATGCCTATCGTGTGCCGGGCAGCCCCGGCAGCATTGAGCAGTACCACAATATCCATGTGGTCTACACCAAGGAAGCCGAAACCGCCGATATGTTCATCGAGCATGTCACCCATGAGATCGGCAAAGGACGCCGCGTGCGCGTGGCTACTTCCGACGGCATGGAGCAGATCATCATTCTGGGCCACGGCGCGCTGCGTGTCTCCGCCCGCATGTTCCATGAGGAAGTGCAGAATGTGGAAAAGCAGATCCGCAAACTGGTGCAGGGGGAAGCATAAAATGTCAACCGAGATCACATCCGAATTTGTCTGGCACAACATCCCGCCGCGCCCGCGCGACAGCCACAAGGGCAGCTTTGGCACCGTGTTGGCTGTGGCGGGCAGCGCATATTACCGAGGTGCGGCCCTGCTGGCTGCCGAGGGTGCGCTGCGCACCGGTGCGGGCATTGTGACGCTGGCCAGCGTGGAGCCGGTATTGGCAGCTGCGGTGGCCCGCCTGCCGGAATGCTGTCTGTGTCCCTGCGTGGCGGGGGCCGAAGGCGGCATCTCACCGGAGAGCATTCCACAGCTCCAGCGCCAGAAGGCGACGGTGCTGCTGCTGGGCCCGGGCCTTGGCGGTACGGCCCAGAGTGCAGCCCGCGCGGCAGAGACACGCACGCTGGTGCAGAAGCTGCTGCCCGGCTTTGCAGGCAGCGCGGTGCTGGATGCGGACGGCCTGAACGCCGCCGCGCAGCTGCTGGCCGAGGGCAAAACGCTGCCACACCCGGCGGGAGAGCTGATCGTGACCCCACACCCCGGCGAGATGGCCCGACTTACCGGGCTTTCGGCGGCTGAGATCAACGCCGACCGGGAAGAAATCGCCCGGCAGTATGCGAAAAAATGGAACGTCGTGGTGGTGCTCAAAGGTTCCCACACCGTTGTGGCTGCACCAGATAGCCGCGTGTGCACAAACCCTACCGGCAACCCCGGCCTTGCCCGGGGCGGCAGCGGAGATGTACTGGCCGGTATGACGGCGGCCCTGCTGGCCTGCGGCCTGCCTGCATACGAAGCTGCGGCCTGCGCGGTGTATCTGCACGGTGCCGCTGCCGACCGTGCCGCTGCTGCGCTTGGCGAGTACGGAATGCTGCCGCATGATATCCTGTCCCAGCTGGGCCGGATATTTGCGGAAAACCACAGATAAAAAGAAAAGGGGTGTCTCTCTGTCTGCCGGAGAGACACCCCTTTTAACATTACATCACATCGCCAGAACTTCGGCCCACTTTTCCTCGGCTACCGGGATGCCAAGCTCCATGTTCTCCTTGCGGCTGCGGTGCTCGCCCATGCCGGGGCAGCGCACCTCACGGCCCGGCTCTGCAGGCTCACTGGATGCCACATCGGCGGCAATGCGCAAGCGGCATCAGGGCAGTGCAGGCGGTGAAAGGAGTACACGAGCACACACCGACAGCTATGTGAAAAAACAAATGAATGTGCGAACTTCATAATTTTTTAAGATTTATTTTGTGAAAAAGTCATATTGAAAAACGAAAAGATGATTGATATACTAATACCACAATATCCAGTTGGACATGTTACTGGTAATGCAGGCAGGATCTAATGGAATGACGAATACCTTTTCTTTTGGGTGAATTGTAGCCAGATACTATGATTCCGGGAGAAATTGTATACGGGGTCATTCTGTTGGGTCTTTTTTCTTTTGTCCGCTTCGGCCGGGCGGCAGGGAAATGCCACCACACACAAGATAAAGGAGAACAAAATGAAGAACTACAAGCAGACTGCCTCCGACGTGCTGCGTCTGGTTGGCGGCGAGAAGAACGTTGTGCAGGTCGAGCACTGCTCCACCCGCCTGCGCTTCACTCTGGCAGACACCTCCAAGGTGGATGCTGCAGCCCTGAAAAAGACTGCCGGTGTTATGGGCGTTATTTCCAGCGGCCCGCAGTGTCAGGTGGTCATCGGCAACGATGTCATCGAAGTGTACGATGAGCTGCTCAAGCTGGGCACCTTCAACGCAGGTCAGGCTGCAGCTCCCGCTGCCCCCAAGGGCAAAAAAGAGATCGGCGGCATTATTCTGGACTACATGGTCGGCATCTTCCAGCCGCTGGTCCCCGCCATTGCAGGTGCAGGCGTTCTGAAGGCTCTGATGGTGCTGCTGAGCACTCTGGGCCTGATGAGCAGCGGAGATATCGCCTATAAGGTGTTTGTCGGCGTGGCAGATGCAGCTCTGTACTACCTGCCCGTCATGGTCGCCTTCACCACTGCAACCAAGTTCAACTGCAACAAGCTGGTGTCGGTAGCTCTGGCTGCTGCCATGATCCACCCCAGCGTTTCCGCTCTGCTGGCTACCGAGGGCGGTGCTTACTTCCTCGGCATCAAGCTGCAGAATATCGCTTACGGCGGACAGGTATTCCCGGCTATCCTGACCGTCATTTTCATGTCCTTTATTGAAAAGTGGGCCAACAAGTGGTGCCCCAAGGCCATCCGCGTGTTCTTTGTGCCCATGCTGTGCTTCGGCATTGGCTTCCCTGTGGCACTGGTCGTCCTCGGACCTCTGGGCTACAACATCGGTGCTCTGCTGACCACCGTGATCCTGGCTCTGTACAACACGCTGGGCTGGCTGGCCGTTGCTCTGCTGGCTGCCGTGCTGCCCTTCATGATCTCCATGGGCATGCATAAGGCTCTGGTCCCCTATGCAGTTGCTTCTATTTCTGACCCCGGTTTTGAAATGCTGTACATGCCTGCTTCTCTGGCACACAACATCTCTGAGGGCGGTGCCTGCCTCGGCGTTGCTCTGAAAACTAAGGACGAGAACCTGCGCGCTACCGCGATCTCCGCTGGCATCTCCGGCCTGTTCGGCATCACCGAGCCTGCTCTGTACGGTGTTACCCTGCAGCACAAGAAGGTCATGATGTCCGTTGTGGTTTCCAGCTTCATCGGTGGTCTGTTCGTTGGCTTGATGAAGGTCAAGGCATTCGTTGCCATGGGCCCCGGTCTGGCTAGCATGGCCATGTTCGTTGACCCGGATAACGGCAAGAACATCCTGTGGGCTGCAGTTGGTCTGGTGATCTCTGTTGTGGCCTCCTTCGCACTGTCCTTCTTCCTGTATAAGGACGATACCCCCGCAGAGGATGAGACCGCTGCACCCGCTCCCGAGACTGCTGCAGACGCAGCAGCTGCGGATTCCACCATCAGCAGCCCCCTGCAGGGCAAGGCCATTGCTCTGGAAGAGGTCAAGGATGAAGTTTTCTCCCAGAAGATCCTGGGCGACGGCATCGCCGTGGTGCCCGAGAAGGGTGAGCTGTACGCTCCCGCTGACGGCGTGATCGAGTCCGTGTTCGGCACCAAGCACGCCATCTCCATGAAGACCGCTGCCGGTGCCGAGTTGCTCATGCACATCGGCATGGACACCGTCAAGCGCGACGGCAAGGGCTTTGATCCGCAGGTCAAGGACGGCGAGACTGTCAAGAAGGGCCAGCTGCTGATGAAGTTTGACCTTGACGGAATCAAAGCAGACGGTTATGATGTAACTACCCCCATCGTCGTGACCAACGCCGATGAGTTCGCCATCAAGACTGTGGCCGAGGGCGCTGTGGTGCCCGGTGCCGCACTGCTGAAACTGGAGGCAAATAAATGAGTTTCCCCAAAGGCTTTTTCTGGGGCGGCGCTGTTGCCGCGAACCAGGTAGAGGGCGCATGGAACGTGGATGGCAAAGGCCCCAGCGTGGCCGATGTTGCCACCTACAAGCCCAACACCGACGTGAAGGATTACAAGTCCCATGTTGCCATGGACGACGCACACATTGCTGCCGCCATGGCCGACCCGGATGATACCTATTATCCCAAGCGCCGCGGCATCGACTTCTACCATCATTACAAAGAAGACCTGAAGCTGTTTGCCGAGATGGGCTTTACCATGCTGCGCGTTTCCATTGCATGGACCCGCATCTTCCCCACCGGCGAGGAAGCAGAGCCGAACGAAAAGGGCCTGCAGTTCTACAGCGACCTGTTCGCTGAGATGCACAAGAACGGCATCGAGCCGCTGGTCACGCTGAGCCACTACGAAATGCCGCTGGCACTGGCCACCAAGTACAATGGCTGGGTGGATCGCCGCGTGATCGACTGCTTTGCAAAGTTCTGCCATGCGTGCTTTGAGCGCTACAAGGATCAGGTCAAGTACTGGCTCACCTTCAACGAGGTGGACAGCGTGATCCGTCACCCGTTCACCACCGCCGGCATCATCCCCAGCCGCGTGCCCGAGGATAAGATGCTGGAGACCTGCTATCAGGCCCTGCACCACCAGCTGGTGGCCAGCGCTATGGTAGTAAAGGACTGCCACGAGATCATCCCCGGCAGCAAGGTGGGCTGCATGCTGACCAAGCTCACCACCTATGCCCGCACCTGCGCACCCGATGATGAGCTGGCTACTCAGGCAAAGAATCTGGAAAACCTGTTCTACGCCGATGTGCATGTCTGGGGCGAGTACCCCCGCCTGATCCTCAAGATGTTCGAGCGCAAGGGCATCCATGTGGAAATGCTGCCCGAGGATGCCGCCACCCTGAAGGCAGGCTGTGTGGACTTTGTTTCCTGCAGCTACTATATGACCATGACCGAGTCTGTGGACCCGAACGCAGAGCGTACCCCCGGCAACACCGTGCTGGGTGTCAAGAACCCGTATCTGCCCTCCACCGACTGGGGCTGGCAGATCGACCCCAAGGGCCTGCGCTATAGCTTGATCGAGCTGTACGACCGTTACCGCAAGCCGCTGATGGTGGTGGAGAACGGCATGGGTGCCAAGGATGTGGTGGAGGCCGACGGCTCCATCCACGACCCCTACCGTGTAGAGTACTTCCGCCAGCACATCAGCGAAATGGGCAAGGCCATCGATGAGGGTGTTGAGATGTGGGGCTACACCACATGGGCACCCATCGACCTGATCTCTGCATCCACCAACCAGATGTCCAAACGCTATGGCTTTATCTATGTGGATCAGGATGATCTGGGCAACGGTACTCTGGCCCGCAGCCGTAAGGACAGCTTCTACTGGTACAAGAAGGTCATTGCTTCCAACGGCGAAGATCTGGACTAAGCGGCAGTCTTAAGGGTTCAACGGAAGGAGGAGGGACCGATGCACATTCAGAAGGTGCTGAACAGCAGTGTTGTGCTGGTGCAGGATGACAGCGGCGAGGAATCCATCCTGCTGGGCAAGGGCATCGGCTATGGCCGCAAGGCGGGCGAGCCCATTGAACGGCAGCCCTCAGACCGCGTGTTCCTTCCATTGTCCAACCCGGACGCACAGCCTATGCTGGAGCTGTTTTCCAGCATTCCGGCATCCTATCTGGAACTGACGCAGGACATTGTGGACGACGCAGAGCAGTCGCTGGGAGTCAAGCTTTCGGCGCACATCTATCTGCTGCTGACCGACCACCTGCATTTTGCAGTGGAGCGCCAGCAAAAGGGCCTTGTGGTGACCAACCGCATCTTCTGGGAAATCAAGCATTTTTATCCCAAGGAGTACGCGGTGGGCCAGCGCGGCCTGCAGAAGGTAAAGGCAAAGCTTGGCATTGAGCTGCCGGACGAAGAGGCAGGCAACATCGCCTTCCATATCGTCAACGCCCGGCAGGACCCGCAGGCCGGCTACGATGCCATGCGGGCAGCGCAGCTGATCGGTGAGCTGTCCAACATTGTTACCTACAGTATGCACTGCCCGGTGAGCACCGAGAGCATCCACTATGCGCGGTTCGTGAGCCACCTGCAGTATTTTGCCGAGCGGTTCTTCTCCGGCAAGCTGATGGACAGCGAGGACGACTTTTTGTTCCAGCAGATGCAGCAGAATTATCCGGCAGCGGTGACCTGCGCGGAAAAAATACGCACCTTTGTGCTGCGCAAGTACGGCGTGTTTTTGCCCAACGAGGAAACCGCCTATCTGGCGCTGCATGTGGCGCGGCTGACGAGCGGCAAATAAAATCAGAAAAAGGGGAGAGCTGCCTTGCGGAAGGCGGCTCTCCCTTTGGGTTTTGAAAAAGGGAAGGGGAAAGGAAAAAACAATGGAGATAAGTCTGTTATTGATGCAGCAGATCGCACAGCTGTTCCTCATTCTGATCATGGGCTATGCTGTGGTCAAAGCAGGGCTGCTGAAGGCCAGCGACAGCCGGGTGCTCTCAGTGGTCATGGTGTATCTGGTCACGCCCTGCGTGATCATCAACGCATTCCAGATCGACGATACGCCGGAGATCCGCAAGGGCCTTTTGTACTCCATGGCTATTGCGGCGGCTATCCATGTAGTGCTGCTGGTGCTCAGCGCCCTGTTGAGCCGCCCGCTCAAGCTGGATGCCGTGGAACAGGTGAATGTGATCTACAGCAACGCCGCTGCACTGGTGATCCCGTTGGTCAAGGCTCTGATGGGCGATGCGTATGTCATTTACTCCTGCGCATTCATCATTGTGCAGCTGGTGCTGCTGTGGACCCACGCCAGTTCCCTTTTGCAGGGCAGCAGTGCGCTGGACTGGAAAAAGGTGCTCACCAATATCAACATGATCGCCATTGCAGCCGGTGCACTGCTGTACTGGTTCCGTGTGGTGCTGCCTGCACCGCTGCAGAATACCATGAGCACAGTGGGCAACATGATGGGACCGATGGGCATGCTGCTGGCCGGTATGGCCATTGCAGAAAAGCCGCTGCGGGAGGTGTTCTGCACCCGCCGCAACTATCTGCCCACAGTGCTGCGTCTGGTGGTATGCCCGCTGGTGGTTCTGGTGCTGCTGTGGGTCTGCCATGCATCCAGCTGGGTGGCCGACGGCAAGAACATCCTGATGACGGTCTACCTTGCCGCCATCACCCCTGCCTGTGCTACTGTTACCTCCATGGCTCAGCTCTATGACCGCGATGCGGCGCATTCCAGCGCGCTGTATGTGCTGACTACTCTGCTTTCCATTGTGTCTATGCCGATAATGATCGGCCTGTTCGATCTGCTGCTGTGATGAGCTGCGCTTATTCCCTCTGCCAAAATACAATAGAAAGGAACCAACCTCAATGAATCAACCCAGAGACAAGGGCCTGAACGGCAACGAAAAGATCGAGCAGGCGGTAGCCGCCCTGCAGCAGGAGCCAACACAGGAACAGCTGGCCCACACCCTTACCGTGATCCGGCGGCGCATAAAGGAGCATGGCCAGCTTGTCGTGGCGGTGGAGCCCAATCTGGGCAGTGAACAGATGCAGCTGCGGGCCATCCGGACGGCCGATGGCGCAAGCTGGTGGTATGCATTCACCAGCTTTGACGAGGAAATGAAGGGAGCTGAACCGGTGCAGTCCACCTTTCTTGTGGATATGGACAAGCTGTTTGATGCAGCGCTTGCCGTGCCGGAGATCAGCGGCATCATCCTGAACCCGTGGAACCGCACCATCCAGCTGGATAAGACCCTCATCCGCATTATCAAGGGTGCATGAGTGCGCACCGCAAACCTGCGATATATGGAGGAAACAAAAATGTTCAGACCCATGAGAAGAGCCAGCCGCGCCATCCCGGAAGAAGCTGCAAAGCACCTGCTGCAGCAGTCCCGGCGGGGCGTGCTGGCAGTGAACGGCGACAACGGCTATCCCTTTGCGATCCCGATAAATTATTACTACGATCAGGAACACGACAAAATCTACTTCCACGGTGCAAAGTCCGGCCAGAAGGTGGACGCGCTGAAACAGAATGATAAGGTATGCTTTACCGTTTACGGTAACGAACACTTTGAGCCGGGCGACTGGGCACCTTATGTGCAGAGCACCGTGGTGTTTGGCCGCTGCCATCTGATCGACGATGCCGCTGCTACCGAGGCCCGCGTGCGGGAGCTTGGCATGAAGTATTACCCCGGCAAGGAAGAGGTGGAAAAGGAAATTGCGCTGGACATCAAGGCCGTGCAGCTTTACGAGATCACCATTGAACACCTCACCGGCAAACAGATCCAGGAAAAGTAAAAATAAAACAGGGGACTGTTGCAAAATAAAAATGCGATAGCAACTTGCACAAAGAAATAGCACAAAATCAAAAACCCGGAGCCTTTTTTAAGCCGTTTTGGCTGTGAAAAGGTTCCGGGTTTTGTGCATTGTTTTTTCAGAGAGCTATTTTGCAACAGTCCCGTATAGATCAGTTTGCAGGGAAAGGCCCGGCAGTTATCTGTGTTCCGGGCGTTTTGGGGGCCGCCTTGGTCAGCATCTGCTGGAACTTTCGGGCTGCCGTGTTCAGCGGGCGGTGATGGTCGTACACAAGGCAGATGGAGCGCTGAGGGATGATCTCCTGCAGATGCAGCTGCACGATCTCACCGCGGGCCAGTGCATCCTGTGCCATGGACTGGGGCAGGAATGCAATGCCCAGCTCACTTTTGACAAGGGTCAGCATCTGGTCGGTGGTGGCAGCCTCGGTATCCGGCTTCAGCACCGCACCGTGATCCAGAAAGAACTGCCGGTAAAAGGCGCGGGTCATGCTTTCGTCGCTCAGGGAGATCAGCGGATAATTGTTCAGCTCCTTCAGCGAAAGGTTCTGGCTGGCAAGGGCAGTAAAGGTCCTGCCGCCCACAAGCACCTCATAAAAGGGCTTCAGCTCCACCATTTTCAGGCCGCTTTCCACCTCGGCAGGGGTGGTGATGACGGCAAAATCCACCTCGCCGTTTTTCACGGCCTGCAAAGCCTGCGGCGTGGAGTGGTTGGAGATGCGCAGGCGGATGCCGGGATAGTCCGTGTGGAAGGCGCGCAGCTTTTCTGCAAGGTAGATGTTCAGCGCAGTTTCGGTAGCGCTGATGCTGATCGCACCGTGTTCCAGCGTGGCGCTGGCGCTCAGCTCCTCTTCTGCATCCTGGATCTGCACCGCCGCAGACGCAATGCGGGAGTAAAGCAGTTCACCCTCCGGGGTAAGGGTAACGCCGCGGTTGGAGCGGATGAACAGTACGCAATTCAGCTGGCTTTCCAGCCGGTTCATCGAGTGGGTGATGTTGGGCTGGTTGTTGCCCAGCACCCGCGCGGCTTTGGTGAAATTCTGATATTTCGCGACATAATAAAAGATTTTGTAATATTCCCAGTCCACATACATAGCGGCGTGCCCTCTTTCATGTCAATTTTGTATCGTGACCATGTGCAGGATACTTTTTACACATTCTCTGCTTGCTAGTATAATAACACCGCAATCAAAAATTGCAAGAGGGAATTCAAAAGTATAAAGTGGTTTGAACGGAGGCGGTTCTTATGTCTGAGATCAAAAAGGTCGTGCTGGCCTATTCCGGCGGTCTGGATACTTCCATTATCATCCCATGGCTGAAAGAGCATTATAACAACTGCGAGGTCATTGCAGTGTGCGGCAATGTGGGCCAGAAGGGCGAACTGGAAGGTCTGGAAGAGCGCGCCAAGGCAAGCGGTGCTTCCAAGCTGTACGTAGAAGATCTGACCGATGAATTTGTGGAGGATTACGTCATCCCCACCATGCAGGCCGGGGCCGATTACGAGGGCTATCTTCTGGGCACCAGCTTTGCACGACCCATTCTGGCAAAGCGTGTGGTGGAGATCGCCCGCGCCGAGGGTGCAGATGCCGTGTGCCACGGCAGCACCGGCAAGGGCAACGATCAGGTGCGCTTTGAACTGGCCATCATGCACTTTGCACCGGACCTGAAGATCATCACTCCGTGGCGTGAGTGGGATATCCAGAGCCGTGACGAAGAGATCGACTATGCCGAGGCACATCACATCCCGCTGAAGATCAGCCGCGAGACCAACTACTCCAAGGATAAGAACCTGTGGCACCTGAGCCATGAGGGCCTTGACCTTGAGGATCCGGGCAACGAGCCGCAGTACGATAAGCCGGGCTTTTTGGAGCTGGGTGTCAGCCCCAAGACCGCACCGGACAAGTCCGAGTTCGTGGAGCTGGCATTTGAAAAGGGCGTGCCGGTGAGCCTGAACGGCGAAAAGATGAAGCCCGCCGTCCTCATTGCCAAGCTGAATGAGATCGGCGGCCGCAATGGCATCGGCCTGTACGATGTGGTGGAGAACCGTCTGGTGGGTATGAAGAGCCGCGGTGTGTACGAGACGCCCGGCGGCACCATCCTCTATAAGGCTCATGAGGTGCTGGAAACTCTGACTCTGGATAAGCTCACTGCCCACAAAAAGCGCGAGCTGGCCATCACATTTGGTGAACTGGTCTATGACGGCCAGTGGTTCAGCCCCCTGCGCAAAGCTCTGAGTGCCTTCGTCACCTCCACGCAGGAAAACGTTACCGGTAAGGTGCGTCTGGAGTTGTACAAGGGCAACATGATCAACGCCGGGGTCTGGTCTCCGTATTCCCTCTACCGTGAGGACATTGCAACTTTTGCCGCCGGCGGCGACTACAAGCAGAGCGATGCCACCGGTTTTATCCGCATCTATGGTCTGCCCACCAAGGTACAGGCTATTGTAAACAACGAAAAAGAAGGTAAATAAGAAGTTATGCTTACCGCAGTTACTGGTATCAATTGGGGCGATGAGGGCAAGGGCCGCGTCATCGATCTGTTAGCCGAACATGCCGATGTTGTTGCCCGCTATCAGGGCGGCAACAATGCCGGCCACACCGTTGTAACGGAGCAGGGCAAGTTCATTCTGAACCTACTGCCCTCCGGCATCCTGCACCCGGACGTTGTCTGTGTACTGGGTGCGGGCATGGTGATCGACCTCGACCATCTGGCCGGAGAAATGGATGCTATTGAGGAGCGCGGCGTAAAGGTAGGCCCAGAAAACCTGAAACTTTCAGATAAGGCCACCATCTCCATGCCGTGGCACAAGGTGCAGGACGGCTTGGAAGAGGACCGCCTTGCCCAGAAGGGTGCGGCCTTTGGTTCTACCCGCCGCGGCATTGCCTATGCCTACAGCGACAAATACCGCAAAAAGACCCTGCGTCTGGGCGATCTGCTGCATCTGGACGAAAAGCGCGTGCAGGACCGCCTGCACATGATCCTGGAATCCAAGAATCTGGAGCTGGGTGGCTGCTATCATCAGGAACCCATGAGCTACGATGCTCTGCTGGAATGGTGCCGGATGCAGGCCGGACAGTTTGCACCGTATATCTGTGATGTGGGTGCATTTTTGAAGCAGGCTCACGACAGCGGCAAGCGCATCGTGCTGGAAGCCCAGCTGGGTGCCATGCGCGATATCGATTACGGTATCTTCCCGTTCACTTCCAGCTCCAACACGCTGGCTGCCTATGCGCCGCTGGGCGCAGGCATTCCGAACTGCCGTCTTGACCATGTGGTGGGTGTGCTGAAAGCCTACTCCACCTGCGTGGGTGCAGGCCCCTTTGCCGCCGAGAACGCCATGAGCGAGGACTGGAATGAACAGCTGCGCAAGGCAGGCGGCGAGTATGGTGCGGCCACCGGCCGTCCGCGCCGTGTCGGCCCCTTCGACTGTGTGGCCAGCCGCTACGGCCTTACCTGTCAGGGCGCAGACAAGATCGCCCTGACGAAGCTGGATGTGCTCAGCAGCATGAAAGAGATCCCGGTGATCACCGGTTACACATTGGATGGCGTGCAAGTCCCCAGCTTCGACCCGCTGTCCGACCTTGACCGTGTAGAGCCGGTGGTCACTATGCTGCCAGGCTGGAACAAGGATATCTCCGGCTGCAAGAGCTGGGATGAGCTGCCCAAAGAGGCCAAGGCTTACGTGGAATTTCTGGAAAAGCAGCTGGGCCATGAGATCCAGTTCGTCTCTACCGGAGCCGAGCGCGAGAAGTTCGTGCTGAAAGGAGAATGGCTGTGAGACACTTTATTGAGCCCAACAGCTTTTCTCTGGAAGAGCAGCTGGCCCTTCTGGATCTTGCCGACCGGATGGAGGCCGACCCGGCACCCTATGCCCACCTGTGCGATGGGCGCATTCTGGCCACCCTGTTCTACGAGCCTTCCACCCGCACCCGTCTTTCGTTTGAATCGGCCATGCTGCGGCTGGGCGGCAAGACACTGGGCTTTGCAGGGGCACAGCTTTCTTCCGCCAGCAAGGGCGAGACGGTGGAGGACACCGCCCGCGTGGTGAGCAACTACGCCGATGTGATCGCCATGCGCCACCCCAAAGAGGGCGCGCCGCTGCGGGCATCCCTTTCTGCACGTGTGCCGGTGATCAATGCAGGCGACGGTGGGCACGCGCATCCCAGCCAGACCATGATCGACCTCATGACGATCCGCCAGCGCAAGGGGCGGCTGGATCATTTGACTATCGGCTTCTGCGGAGACCTCAAGTTTGGCCGCACGGTCCACTCCCTGACCGCTGCGCTGAGCCAGTTTGAGGGCAACCGGTTCGTGTTCATCTCGCCGGAAGATCTGCGCCTGCCGCAGTATGTGAAGAATGAATCGCTGGAGCCGACCCATCAGATCTATAAGGAAACGGATGACCTTGAAGCCGAGCTGCCGCATCTGGATGTGCTGTACATGACTCGTATCCAGCAGGAGCGCTTTTTCAACGAGGAAGAATACCTGCGCCTGAAAGGCTGCTACCAGCTGGACGAAGCGCTGCTGCAGAAAGCACCGCAGGATATGCCGGTGCTGCATCCGCTGCCCCGCATCGACGAGATCAAAAAGGATGTGGATGACGACCCGCGTGCCGCCTACTTTGATCAAGTGCACAATGGCGTGTATATCCGCATGGCCATCATTCTGGCGTTGCTTGATATCCCTGATCCAGTTACCGGCAAAAAGGTGCTGGAAGCATGATATAAACCTCTTCCCCGAATCCTAAAAAGAAAGCCGGGCAGACCGCAGTCTGCCCGGCTTTCTGATATTACTTTAATCTACCACCGGAATGTTCAGCCCGAATTCCAGCGGGCGGAAGCGGGGGCAGACGTTCTCGGTGATGCAGATGACCGATGCGGCCAGCCGGCTGCCGATCTCGCAGGACTCAGCCAGCGTTTTGCCGTAGGTCAGGCCGATGGTGGTGCCGGCAAAGAAGGCATCGCCTGCGCCGGTGGTGTCGATCACATCCACCTTCTTGGCAGGCACCACGCCGCACTCGCCGTTGGCGCGGGCATATACGGCACCCTGACCGCCCATGGTGATCACCATACTGGGAATGTTGGCGCTGTGCACATTGGCGGCCAGAACCCTGCACATTTCGTCCGGGGCCAGATGGCCGTAATCATCGGAGAACAGCAGCCCGGCTTCCTGCTGGTTGCACACAAAGCAATCGATCTGCTGCAGGAAATCCCGGCGCTCCATGGCAATACTCATGTTGGAAATGGCCGCAAAAACCTTTTTGTTGTACTTTTTGGCGTAGTGCAGCACCTGTTTTACAGTATCTTTTTCCAGATCCAGCTCCAGCGCAATGGCATCGCAGTCGGCAAAGATCTCGTCACCCTTTTCCTTTAAAAGGCCGGTGAGGGGAGTGGTATCCGGCCGCTTGGAAATGGCTGCATGCACATCGCCGTCGTTGTCAAAGATGGCCAGCCAGGTGCCCATGCCGTCCGGCACGCGCTGGATGTACTTGGTGTTCACCTTGTGGTTCTCCAGCTTGTTGATCACATCCTGTCCCATGCCGGTGTCGTCCACCAGACTGACAAAGGTAGGGCGCAGCTCTACATTGGCGATATCCTCCACCACGTTGCGGCTCACTCCGCCGTGTACCTGCTCAATGCGGCCGGCATTGCGCCCGCCCGGAATATAGGCGGAAAGGGGATAGCCTTTGATATCCACAAAAACAGCACCGAGCACAACGATTCCCATAGCAAAAAACCTTTCTGAACAAGAAATATTTACGTCTATTATACCGTATTCTGACACAATGCGCCATCTCTTTTGCGCAAAAACTCCGCAAAGGTCAGGCAAGGGCTGTCTGCGCTGTGCGCACCAGATATTCCATGGCCTGCATCGGGTACTGTCCGGCAGCAGTCTCACCGGTCAGCATCACGCTGGCCGCGCCGTCCAGCACGGCGTTGTAAATGTCACTCACCTCGGCACGGGTGGGCACCGCGCGGGTGCACATGCTGTCCAGCATCTGGGTCACTACCATAAAGGGCACGCCTGCAGCCCGGCAGGCGGCGGAAAGCTGCTTCTGGCAGCGGGGCAGCTCCCACAGCGGCATGGCATTGCCAAGGTCTCCGCGGGCGATCACCACCTCATCCACAAGGTGGATGAATTCCGGCAGGGCACGCACACCGGTCATGTTTTCAATTTTGGCAAAGATACGGATATCCGCAGCCCCGGCTTCTTCCAGCGCATGGCGCAGGGCCAGAATATCTGCTTTGCCGCGCACAAAAGGCAGCATCACACCGGTAACACCGCACTGCTTTGCAATTTTCAGGTTCTGCAGGTCTTCCTCCGTCAGGGTAGGCGAGGGCACCGCAAGGCCCGGTGCAGCAATGCTTTTGCGGCTCTGCAGGGTGCCGCCGCGCACCACGGTGCACACAAGGGCTTCCGGCAATGCCTGTGTGACCTGCACCAGAAGCTTGCCGTCGTCCAGCAGAAGCTGCTGTCCGGGCGCAGCCGCCTGTATCAGAGCTGCCGGGCAAGGTACGCCGTCTGTGCCAAGGCGTACAGAGCTGCCCTCAACCAGAGCAACAGGCTCTGCCAGCGTGCCGATGCGCAGTTCCGGCCCCTGCAGGTCGATCAGCAGCTGACGGATGCCGGCTGCGCGGATCATGGCCAGCCAGTCGGTGTGCGCCGCCAGCGGCCCGTGGGAAAGATTCATGCGGATGCCGGTCATGCTGGCTTCCACCATGTGCTGCAAGATCGCCGGCTGTGCGCAGGCCGGGCCGATGGTACCATAAAAATCCAAGGTTCATTCCCTCGATTCATTTTTTATTTCTAATGTATATTGTAACATGAACTGTCCGGGTTGAAAAGAGCCGGACGCGGGCAGAATAAGGGGATTGAAAAATGCGGTAGCAGCCTGCGCAGGGAAATTGCGAAAAATCAAAGACCCGGAACCTTTTGGAGCCGTTTTGGCCCTGAAAAAGTTCCGGGTATCGTACAGTATTTTTGGATGCTTTTTATCGGCAAAGGCCGAGACGCTTTTTGAAGCCCTCCCACAGGCGCACCACCCGCTCCCGCGGCAGGAAATACCCGCAAGGACGGCGATTGCTGGGTGCACTGTGTGGCGCGGGTACCGGTACACCTACCCGAATAACAAAAGAGGCTGTTGCACATCGTTTTAGCCGAAAGTGCAACAGCCTCTTTTTGTTGTGGGCAATCAGCCCTCCGATGCAAAAAATTCTTTGGTCAGCCTGACCACCGTGCCGGAAAGCAGCAGCAGCGCGAGCAGGTTCGGAATGCTCATCAGGCCGTTGAAGGTATCGGCGATGCTCCACAGCAGGCCCAGATCCATCGTTGCACCCAGAATGGACACAAAGGAGTAGACCAGAAAGAAGGGCTTTGCCACCTTATCGCTGCGGCACAGGAACACCAGGAACCGGGAACCATACAGGCCCCAGCCGATGATGGTGGAAAAAGCAAAGCAGCACAGGGCCACAGCGGTAAAGATGGAAGCCCAGCCGCCGTAGGTGGTGGTAAAGCCGCTGATGGTCAGCTCTGCACCGGCGGCGGTGCCGTAGTTCACGGTGGTGCCGCTGCACAGAATGACCATGGCAGTCAGGGTGCAGATGACGATGGTATCGGCAAACACTTCAAAGATGCCGAACATGCCCTGCTTGACCGGCTTTTTGGTGTCGGCGCAGGCGTGGGCAATGGAGCCGGTGCCAAGGCCGGCCTCGTTGGAGAAAATGCCGCGGGACACACCCTTCTGCATACTGACGAACAGGCTGCCGATGGTGCCGCCGGTGAACGCTGCCGGGTTGAACGCGCCCGCAATGATGGACTCGAACACATAGGGCAGGCGCTCAAAGTTCAGCACCATAACGCCCACGGACAGCACGATGTAGAACAGAGCCATAAAGGGCACCAGCTTTTCGCTCACGCTGCCAATGCGCTTGATGCCGCCCAGCAGCACCATGGCCACCAGCATGGCCACTGCGATGCCAACCACGAGGTTCAGGGTAGAAAGCGCACCGCCGCCCACCACGCCGTACTCCAGCAGAGCGGTATCGATAGCGGCAACGATGGTATTTACCTGTGTGGCATTGCCGGTGCCAAACACGGTCAGCACGCCAAACAGGGAATACAGCACAGCAAGAAACTGCCAATGCTTGCTCAGGCCGTTTTTAATGTAGTACATGGGGCCGCCTACCCATTCGCCCGCCTCGCTGCGCTCACGGTAGTGCACCGCCAGCGTGACCTCGGCAAACTTGGTGCACATGCCCAGCAGGGCAGAACACCACATCCAGAACACGGCACCCGGTCCGCCAATGGCGATCGCGCCTGCCACACCGGCAATGTTGCCGGTGCCCACGGTGCCGGCCAGCGCGGTGCACACCGCCTGAAAGGGGGTCATGGCGCCATCGGAAGCGTCTTTTTTGCGGAACATGCGTCCGATGGTGGTCTTGATGGCGTAGGGAAATTTGCGGATCTGCAAAAAGCCCGTGCGAACGCTCAGGAGCAGGCCTACGCCGATGATGCACGCCATGGCGGGCACGCCCCAGATGAATTGGTTGACCGCCTGATTGACGGCCGTGATCGTCTCGATCATATTTTTCCCACATCCTCTGTTAAATTGCGCTTTTCCAGCCGAAATGCCGGAAAACAAACATCTTATTTTACCGCAGTTTTTGCGCACTGTCAAATAAAATGCACAAAAAAGAGGGAGGGTTTTTGGCAAACTCTCCCTCAACTGCTTGAAACTATTTTATTTTACTTGGTCTTCGCCGTCCAGCGCTTTCAAGAAGGCTCAGCACTTTCCAACTGCCTTGCGGTACACCGGGTAAGCCACGATGGCGGACAGCGCTTCGGTGATCCAGAATGCATGCCACACGCCGTTGGCACCAAGGAAATGGCACAGCACAGCGGCCAGCGGCATGATGAATACGATGTAGCGGCACAGCGAGATGACCAGCGATTCTGCGCCCTTGCCAAGGCCTTCCAGTGCACCGGAAGAGGTGGTGGATACGGCAGAAACCACAAAGCCCAGACAGATGATGCGCAGGGCAGTCTGGCCGATGGCGACGGTTTCGGGGTTGGAAGTGAACAGCTGCATCAGCGGGCGGGAAGCGAACAGGCAGATGACCGTGCCCGCAGCCATGATGGCAGCACTCATGATGAGGGTGAGTTCGTAGAGCTTTTTCACGCGGGCGTGCTGTTTGGCACCGTAATTGTAGCCAATGAGCGGGCGCATACCCTGCACGATGCCATTGGCGGGCAGATACAGGAAGGTCTGCAGCTTGTAGTAAATGCCCAGCACCACCACGTAGCTCTGGGAAAAGCCCGCCAGCAGGCCGTTCAGGAAGGTAACCAGCAGAGAGGGCAGGGCCAGATTGAGGATGGCCGGCACGCCGATGGCATACAGTTTGCCGTCCAGTGCAGCATCCGGGCGCAGGCAGCTGCGGCGCAGTCGGATAGGCAGCTCAGTACGGACGTAAACGAAAAGGTAAACGCACAGGCTCAGCAGCTGGCCGATGCCGGTGGCAAGGGCCGCACCCGCAATGCCCATGGCAGGCACCGGGCCAAGGCCGAAGATCAGGATGGGGTCCAGAAGGATATTGCACACACAGCCAAAGATCAGCGCCGCCATAGTCACCTTCATGCGGCCCACGGCCTGAAACATCTTTTCAAAGGCCAGTGCCGCCATGTTGATGGTGGCAAACAGGAATACGATGGTGGAGTAGGTGATGCCGGATGCGATCAGGCCTGCGTCGCTGGTGAACCGGCGCAAAAAGCCCGGCATGATGACAATGCTGACAATGGTGATGAGAATGCCGTGCATCAGGCTCAGCGCCATACCGTGGGTGGCGGCAGTCTCGGCCTTTTTGTGGTCGCCCGCGCCAAGGTACAGTGCGATCATGGCATTGATGCCGATACCGAAGCCGATGGCGATGGCGTTGGCAAAATTCTGGATCGGGAACACCAGCGACAACGCAGTCATGGCGTCTTCGCTGATGCGGGCCACGAACAGGCTGTCCACGATGTTGTACAGGCTGTTCACCAGCATGGAGATAACGTTCGGCAGCGCCATGGATACCAACAGCGGCAGCACCGGTTTTTCTTTCATAAAGGTCTCGTTCATAGTGTTTGCATTGCTCCTGTAGAGAAAAGGAATGAATTACTGCAGCCGCGGAATCGTCAGGGCGAGACTGCTCGAAGATAAAAGCAGACGCAAAAAAGCCACACAATGGCTTTTTTGAAGTCATTGTGTGGCGAAAAGTAGCATACTGCTGTAAAAATCCACACGAATTTTATTAACTGTAGGATAACACGGCTTCCGGCAGATGTCAAGAGGTCAAACAGATAAAGTATGACTTTTATAGACTTGACCATTTTTCACCGGGAGGCTAAAATAAAAATAGATACTTTATAAAATAAGGAGAATCCTGCCATGAAATGGATGATCGCATCCGACCTGCACGGGTCGGCGTTTTATTGCAAAAAAATGATCAAAGCGTTTGAGCGGGAGAGAGCAGACCGGCTGCTTTTGCTGGGGGATCTTTTGTATCACGGCCCCCGCAACGACCTGCCGGAGGGCTATGCCCCGAAGGAGGTCATCCCGCTCCTGAACGGGCTGAAGCCGGCGCTTTTGTGCGTGCGGGGCAACTGTGACGCTGAGGTGGATCAGATGGTGCTGGATTTTCCCATTCTGGCCGACTATGCGGTGCTGCCGGTGGGCAGGCGGCTCGTTTACGCTACCCACGGTCATGTGCACAACCTGAAAAACCTGCCGCCGCTGGCTCCGGGGGATGTCCTGCTGCATGGCCACACCCATATTCCGGCGTGGACAGAGTTCGGCGAAGGCAATCTCTACCTGAACCCCGGTTCTGTGAGCATCCCGAAGGAGGGGAGTGCACATAGCTATATGACACTGGAAGGGGAGACTTTCCTTTGGAAAACGCTGGAAGGCGAAGTGTACCGGGAGCTGGAGCTGTGATGGGGGCAATGGAGCTGGAAGAGAACACGGTTCAGATCCGGGATGATTTCGACCCGGACAAAATTCTGGAAAGCGGCCAGTGCTTTCGCCCCCGGAAGCAGGCGGAGGGCTGGTATCGGTTTGTTTCCGGGAGACAGCTGCTTTACCTCAGACCACTGCGCAGCGGAACCTACACGGTGCGGTGTGAGCCGGGCGCATGGGAAACCTTCTGGCACGGTTACTTCGACCTTGGCCGCAGCTATGCCGCCCTGCGCGGAAAGCTGGACAGCCGGGACGACTTTCTGCAGCGTGCCATGGAATATGGCCGGGGCATCCGGGTGCTGCGTCAGGATGAGTGGGAAATGCTGGTCAGCTTCATCATCTCGCAGCGAAAGAGCATCCCGGCTATCCGCAGGGCGGTAGAGCTGCTTTCGGAGCGGTTTGGCGAGCGGCTGGGCAGCGATAGCGAAGGGCCGGTGTATGCGTTCCCGACAGCAGAAGCGCTCTGCTGTGCCGGGGAGCAGGCGCTGCAGGAGTGCGGTCTTGGCTACCGCACCCGCTACGTGCTGCATGCGGCGCAGCAGGCGGCAGAGGGCACACTGGACCTGAAGAAGCTGGCTTCCCTGCCCGATGAAGCACTTTTTGCCCGTTTGATGGAACTGGACGGTGTTGGCAAAAAGGTGGCAAACTGCGTGTGTCTGTTCGGCTATGGCCGTGTGGGCCGTGTGCCGGTGGATGTCTGGATCGAACGGCTCATCCGGGACGAATTTGCCGGGCAGGACCCGTTCCCGCAGTTCGGGCTGGAAGCAGGCATCGTGCAGCAGTACCTGTTCTTTTATAAAAGAAGCGTGGGATAAGAACCGCGGAGCCGCAGGCAGGAGCGTAGGACCATCCGCTAAGCAAAAAAGGCAACGGCTTCCTCTGTTTGAGGAAAACCGCTGCCTTTTGATCATTTTACCGCCTGCTTTAACCGTTCCAGATCTTCTGCATCCGGGTGAGAAAGGGCGTTGTCAAAATTCTCGATCAGTGCATCCAGATTGGGCAGATGGATCGGCTGCTTTTTCATGCCCTCATACCGCTGGCGTACCGAAAGCGGCATCTTGCCCTGACACATATAACGGCCGAAGACCGTGTTGCTCCTGTCCAGTGAACGCTCCACCTTTTTCAGGATCTTGTTGAAATACTCCTCACTGCCGCCAAAGCCGGCGGTGCCAAAAAGGAAGATATTTTTGCCGTGCAGCTGCTTCAAAAAGTCCAAAGTGCTTTCGTCAGCGTTTCCCTTGTCTGTCCAGAAGCCCACATAGAGGTCGTCTGCTTCCATGGCAGCAGGGTCCGGGGTGCCAAAATAGCAGCAGTTTTCCTGTGGCAGACAGGCGTGCAGCGTGTCTGCCAATAATTTTGTGTTGCCTGTTTTACTGCTGAATACGATCGCGTAGCTCATAGTTTCTCCTTTGGTCGGTAACAACAAAAAACACCACACGTTTCCGTGCGGTGCTTTTCCTTCTGGTGGAGAATACCGGGATCGAACCGGTGACCTCTTGCATGCCATGCAAGCGCTCTCCCAGCTGAGCTAATCCCCCAGATGTTTGTGCCGTGCCTGACGACAGGAGTAATTATACCAGCGCTTTGCCGGATTGTCAACAGCTTTTTTGGGATTTTCTGCAAAAAAATTCCCGCCGGGGAAATGCCCTTCCCGGCGGGAAAAATGACTGCGAAAAAACTTACGCTCTTGCGTTCTGCGGGTCGAAGATCTGCGGTGCGACACGGATCAGGATCACCACAAGGACCGTGGTCAGAATGGCTTCGGGCAGCATGTAGGTGGCGTTGTACACGGCACTGTACAGCCAGCACAGACCGTCCACGCTCATGTTGGAGATGCCGGGAAAGCCGATCTCGGTCATCCAGCTGAAAGCGTAGTCGTAGTCCTTCCAGACGATGTAACCGGACAGAAAGCTGCACAAAAAGCGCAGCAGGCACACCACAAAGGCGCTGACACCGACACCCACGGTGCGGTTGCGGAAAGGCTTTGCAATCAGGCAGGCAAAGCCCAGCACCGTGAAGGCCAGAAGGTAGTCCAGCAGCACGCAGCCCACCTGTGCCGTGAGGGTCTGGCAGTATGCCAGATTGCCAAGGCCCTGCACAAGCTGGATCAGGCTGTTGACGAAAGCGGTCATGATGCCCCACTTTGCGCCGTGGCGGTAGCTCATTACCAGAATGGGCACCATGCTGAACAGGGTGATGGAACCGCCGTGGGGCATGAGCGGGATCTGGATCATGCTCAAAACGGTGGACAGAGCGATCATCAGCGCACCCTCCACCAGAATGCGGGTCTTGGAATAGGTTTTGGTCATAGGGATTCCTCTTCTCAGAACGATAGTACACAAAAACAAAATGCGCCCGCTTTCCAGCAGGCGCACGGGGTTTGTGAAAGAACGGACAGTTCTGCAAACTCCCACGCCGGCATTGTCCGGTCAGGTAAAAGGGTACTCCGCAAAACGCGGATCTCAGCCTTTCGGCACCCCTGTTTTTATGTCCATGCAAAAGTATAGCGCGTCCGGCGCAAAAGTCAAGCCCCGGCGGAACATATCTGCCCCGGCCTGTGCATAGGCTGTACCATAAGTTCACAATGGGAGGAGTCTGGATATGAAGGGAGACCCCGAACAGAGGGCGGTACAGCTGGGCGAATATATCGCGGCCAACCGGGCCACAGTGCGTGCGGCGGCAGCGGTGTTCGGGTGCAGCAAGTCCACCGTGCACAAGGATGTTGCGGTGCGGCTGCGGACGCTGCAGCCGGAGCTGTTCCGGCAGGTGCGTGCGGTTCTGGCCTGCAATAAGGCAGAGCGGCATCTGCGCGGCGGTGCGGCCACCCGGCGCAAATACAGCCGCAGATAAAAGACGGCACACTTCCGAACAAAACGGAAGCTGTGCCGCCTTTTTTAGGTTCAGTCCCGGGTGCGGAACTGGCTCAGTGCGCCTTTTTCCAACCGGCTGACCTGTGCCTGACTGATGCCGATCTCCCGCGCCACCTCCATCTGGGTCTTGCCCTGCAGGTAGCGCAGCTCCATGATCTTTTTTTCCCGCGGGGTCAGCCCGGCCACGGTCTGCCGGAACTGCAGCCCGCTGATCCAGCTGTCCTCGCCGTCCGGGTCCCGCACCTGATCGATCACATACATCGCATCGCCGCCATCGGTGTACACCGGCTCTTCCAGACTGATCGGCTCCACCACCGATTCCAGCGCCGCCGTCACTTCCCGGCGGGTGAGCCCGGCGCTCTGGGCAATCTCGTCCATGGTCGGCTCGCGGCCAAGCTGCTTTTCCAGCGTCTCGCGGCTCTGCATGGCCCGGTAGGCGGTATCCCGCAGGCTGCGGCTCACCCGCAGGGCGTTGTTGTCCCGCAGAAAACGCCGGATCTCGCCAATGATCATGGGCACGCCGTAGGTGGAGAAGCGCACCGGCTGGGCGGGGTCAAAATGATCGATGGCCTTGATCAGCCCGATGCACCCCACCTGAAACAGGTCGTCCAGATTTTCGCCGCGCTGGGCGAACCGCTGCACCACGCTGAGCACCAGCCGCAGGTTGCCTTCCACCATTTGTTCCCGGGCTGCCGCATCACCGGCGTGGGCGCGGGCCAGCAGTTCCCGCTTTTCGACTTCGGTCAGCACAGGCAGCTTTGCAGTGTTCATGCCGCACAGCTCCACTTTGTTGTACATCCAAACGCCCCCGGTCTGTTTTGATCTTCACCGGGAGTATGGGATGCGCAGCGGCATTGTATGCGTGGAAAAAACTGTGCGCTTTCCCGTTTGACAGGAAAGCGCGGCAAAATATTGTTTTTCGTGCAGATTTATGATATGCTGTATTTGCGGCGGCAACGCCGCCATCAGGCGCTGTGCCCACAAACGCAGGCGGCTAGTCCTTACCGGTACTTGGGTGCCGGCTAAAGACGATTTTTTCTTGAAGATCTCGTTCTCCCCGGATGCCCAAGGGCGGAAAGGGGGGATGCACCATGACGTTTGAACAGGTCGTGC
>ERZ772877.151-NODE-151-length-114428-cov-20.2052_pt1 | contig 114428 bp, 92 predicted proteins | sample MGYA00580583_ERZ772877 | MGnify/ENA primary metagenome ERZ772877 (study PRJEB29015, sample SAMEA2737661) | human gut metagenome | biome: human gut; feature: human-associated habitat; material: faeces | place: China | collected 2012 ... | reverse complement strand
CCGGGCTTGAGAAAGTCTGGGCTTTGCGCATAAAAAAAGGCTGTGTCAGCGTTTTGACACAACCTTGTTTCATTAATGTTGAAGGATAGAGTATTGAATGTGTATGTTTTATTTATTCTTTTTTAGTTCTTCCAACAAAACAACCGGCTCATTGGTCGTAATGAAATCTACTTTCTGTTCAATTAACCACTTCATTTCTTCGGTTTCGTCCACTGTCCACACATTGACTTTCAGACCAAGGTCATGAGCTTCTTTAATCCATTCGGGATGTTTTTTAATCACTCCCATGTGATAGTCAAGACCCGTAGCCCCGAGTCCTTTTAATTCTTTCGGAGATAATTCACCGTTCAGATAGAATACCGGAGTGCCGGCAGGTGCCAGGCGGATAAACTCTTTCATGGCATGCAATGAGAAAGTGATATATTCCATGCGGCTCTCTAATCCCATTTTTTTCACCGTAGCCAGAATTTCCTGAACGGCTTTGGTTTCGCGCTTTTTGCTGTTAAGTGCTTTCAGTTCAAGTATCAGTTTAGTATTATGTTCTTTTCCGACTTTTAAGTACTGCTCCAGACTTGGGAGGTTTTCTCCATTTGATAATTTCAACCCAGTGAGCGCGTCTCCTTTAGAATACTCCATAGGTCTCATTTTGTACACAGGATCATGATTGACTACTAACTTGCTGTCTTTAGTAAGCCAAACATCAAATTCTGAACCATAACAACCGATAGAGTCTGCTTTTAGAAGTGATGTAATACTGTTTTGTGATGATCCCGGGGTTTTCCAGAAACCGCGGTGAGCAATTGCTTTTGTCTGCGCCTGCATACAACATGCAGCCATTAAAAGGGCGGAACCTATCATCATTTTTTTTAAATTCATTCGTTTTATCTTTTAAAGGGTTTATATAGGTTTAATTGGGTTTGGCTTCAAAATTATAAAAAAGAAAACGCAAATTAGTCAATTATATGCTAATCTGCGTTAATCCTTGGGATTTAGAATAGAAATACTACAAGAAAGTAACAGAAATAACCGATTCTGTGATTCTTTCTGTCGTCAGTTAAGTATAGGCTTCTTCATGTATTCCTTTTACTGCGCGTCCGCTCGGTTCATTCAGGTTCTTGAAGGCGATATCCCATGCCAGCGCTTCTGCTGTAGAGCAGGCTACGCTGGGAACACTGGGTACACTGCGTGCTGCACTTTCGCTGGGGAAATGTTCTTCAAAGATACTGCGGTAATAATATTCTTCTTTATTTTGCGGGGTATTGATAGGGAAGCGCCCGGCCGCGTTTTCCATTTGTTCATCACTTACGGCAGCAGTGGTTATTTCTTTTAACGTATCAATCCAGGAATACCCTACACCGTCACTGAACTGCTCTTTCTGTCTCCATGCCACGCTTTCCGGTAGCATATCGGCAAAGGCTTCGCGTACGATTCTCTTTTCAATGTTTTTTCCGGGACACATTTTGGCTTTCGGATTCAACGTCATTGCGACATCAAGAAACTCTTTGTCTAAGAATGGTACACGTCCCTCTACGCCCCAAGCTGACAAACTTTTATTAGCACGAAGACAGTCATACATGTGTAATTTAGAAAGTTTACGTACTGTTTCTTCATGAAATGCTTGTGGGGTGGGAGCCTTATGGAAATAAAGGTATCCTCCGAAAACTTCGTCGGCACCTTCTCCGCTCAGCACCATTTTGATTCCCATAGATTTAATGACACGTGCCAATAGATACATAGGAGTGGAAGCCCGTACGGTAGTTACATCATACGTTTCGATAAAATAGATAACATCACGGATCGCATCTAGTCCTTCCTGCACGGTGTAGTTTATTTCGTGGTGTACGGTACCGATATATTCGGCAACCTCACGTGCTTTTATCAAGTCGGGTGCACCTTTCAGACCGATAGCAAAGGAGTGAAGTTGAGGCCACCATGCATCGCTTGCTCCGTCTGTTTCTATACGTTTGGCCGCATATTTCTTGGCAATGGCGGAGATAACAGAACTATCCAAGCCACCGGAAAGAAGTACTCCGTAAGGCACATCACTCATTAATTGGCGATGAACGGCATCTTCTAATGCTTCTTTCACATCGCCGGCTTTCGCATCGTTGTCTTTTACAGTTTCATATTCCGTCCAGTCGCGTGCGTACCAACGTTTCATTTGCCCTTCCTTGCTGTAATAGTAATGTCCCGGAAGGAATAATTCATACTCATCGCAAAATCCTTCAAGAGCTTTCAGCTCGCTGCCGAAATATATTTTCCCGTCTTTGTCCCTGCCTATATATAAAGGTATGACGCCAATTGGGTCACGGGCAATCAGAAATTCATCTTTTTCTTCATCGTAGAGAACGAATGCAAAGATTCCGCTGATATCTTCCAAAAAGTGAATGCCTTTGTCTTTGTAAAGGGCAAGAATAACTTCACAATCACTTCCCGTCTGAAAATCATATTTTCCGGCATATCGGGTACGGATTTCCCGGTGGTTATAGATTTCACCGTTTACGGCAAGTACTTGTTTCCGGTCGGGAGAGTACAAAGGCTGCCCTCCACTTTGCGGGTCGACAATTGAAAGGCGTTCGTGTGCCAAAATCGCACTTCCACCTACATAGATACCACTCCAGTCCGGTCCGCGGTGACGGATTTTCTGAGCCATTTTCAATGCTTTATCTCTTAGCTCCTTGGTTTGAGCTTTTATATTGAGTATACCTGCTATTCCACACATAACTTTAATTTTTAGTTGTTAAATAAGTATCTATTTCCGCAGCCGTCTTTCGTCCTCCTGCCATGGCGCGTACCACCAGACTGGCTCCGGTAGCAGCATCTCCGGCAAGAAATACATTATCGGCAAAATTCGGTTGTTCCGGTTTTAAGAATCCCATGGCCAGCAATACCATATCTGCCTCGATCACCTCTTTTTTTCCGGTAGGTTTCAGTGTCGGACGTCCTCCGTCTGTTGCCGGAATCCATTCTACTTCTTCCACTTCCACACCTGTTACGTTCCCATTTTTTCCTAGGAATTGATTGGAAGTGAGGCACCAGCGGCGTATGCAACCTTCTTCATGGCTGGAAGTAGTCTTGAGGACTACCGGCCACTGCGGCCAGGGGGTAGACGGGTTATGTCCCACGGGTGGCTGGGGCATGATCTCAATCTGCGTTACGCTGGTTGCTCCTTGGCGCACACTAGTTCCGATGCAATCCGACCCCGTATCTCCACCACCAATGACAAGTACCTTTTTGCCCTTGGCATTCACTAATTTATCTTTGGAGAAAGTTTGTCCTTCCAGAATCCTATTCTGTTGGGCCAGCATTTCAAGTGCAAAGTAAATACCTTTCAAATCCCGTCCCGGAATACTTAAATCGCGTGCTGCCGGTGTTCCCGTACAGATGCAGTAAGCGTCGAATCCCTCCGGTAAATGATTGACGTCAATTTCTACTCCCATTTCAAACTTGATTCCTTCCGCAGTTAAGATATTCATGCGCCGGTCAATCACATTCTTATCCAGTTTAAAATTGGGAATACCGAAACGTAGCAATCCGCCGGGAGCTTCGTTCTTATCAAATAAGGTTACTGAATATCCTTTTAGATTGAGTTGATTGGCCACGACCAGTCCGGCAGGACCGGCACCAATAACCGCTACTTTCTTTCCGTTTCTTTCCGGGGTCTGTATTTGTATATATCCTTCACGAAAAGCTGCTTCAACGATAGCCGCTTCGTTTTCGCGAATCGTCACAGGTTGGTCACATGAAAGTTTTAGTACACAAGACTTCTCACAAAGGGCTGGACAAATACGCCCCGTAAATTCAGGAAAGTCACAGGTGGACGATAGGATTTCGTATGCCTCTCTCCATTTCCCTTTGAATAAAGCGTCCTGCCATTCCGGTTGTTTATTCCCTATCGGGCATGCCCAGTGGCAGAAGGGTACGCCGCAGTCCATACAGCGAGAAGCCTGTAACTTGCGGCTGTTTGTATTCAATGTTTGTTCTACCTGACTGTAATCAGTGATTCGTTCGTTCACAGGGCGGTATCCCGCTTCCTGTCGAGGTATATTTAAAAAAGCTCTAGGATCTCCCATTTTCTTTAAGTTTTAAGTTTAATTTTAGTCCCGCATGGAAACCTGACTCAGGCATCTTGCCGGTTGTCGGTTAATAGTCTCTTTGCATATCTGCAATCTTTTGTTGTAACTTTCTCATTTGCTCTTCCTGTAGCACTTTTTTGTACTCGATAGGCACTACCTGGATAAATTGATCGACATAATGATTCCAGTCGTCAAGCATGGTACGTGCCAGTTTCGAACCTGTATATAAGTAATGTTGACGAATCAGTTCGTGTAATTCTTTTCGGTAACTGGCTTCTTCAATCAGTGAAAGTTCTACCATTTCCATATTGCAGAAATAGTCAAAGTTTCCTTCCTTATTCCATACATACGCTACCCCACCACTCATACCGGCAGCGAAGTTGCGTCCTGTCTGTCCGAGAACCACCACACGTCCTCCAGTCATATATTCGCAACAATGATCGCCTACACCTTCTACTACGGCTACTGCACCGGAATTACGTACAGCAAAACGTTCACCTACACGTCCGTTGATATACACTTCACCACTTGTAGCTCCATAAAGTAACGTATTGCCTGCAATCGTATTCTTTTCAGCTTCGAAGTTGCTACGGATAGGAGGGAGTACGGCAATACGACCACCGCTTAACCCTTTTCCCAGATAATCGTTAGCCTCGCCTTCCAGTTTGAAATTAACTCCCGGTACTAAGAATGCACCGAATGACTGACCTGCCGAGCCTTTGAATTTCACGTTCAACGTATGTTCCGGTAATCCTCTTTCTCCATACTTCTTGGCGATGACGCCGGAAAGCATAGCGCCGATAGCACGGTCGGTATTAGCTATCGTATATTCCAGAGAAATCTCTTTCTCATGTTCAATAGCCGCCTGAGCTGCATCAATAATCGTCACATCCTTTACAGTAGAAATAGCATGGTCCTGGTCAATGACGTGGCGGATAGCTGCACTATTGTCAATGCGTGTCAGTAATCTTGTGAAATCAATTAATGCGTGCTTCGGATTCGGGTCGTCCGTCCCCGATTTACGTTCAATCAAATCAGTCCGTCCGATGATGTCGTCCATTTTTGTGAATCCCATTTCAGCCAGATATTCCCGGACTTCCTGTGCCAGGAAAGTGAAGAAATTTACTAGGTATTCGCTACGGCCATGGAAGCGTTTGCGCAGTTCCTCATTCTGGGTGGCAACTCCAACCGGACAAGTATTTTGATGACATTTCCGCATCATCACGCAACCTAGTACGATGAGGGCGGAAGTGGCAAAACCGTATTCTTCGGCTCCCATTAATGCCATTAGGATAATATCTCGTCCGGTTTTTAACTGGCCGTCGGCTTGCAGTACTACCTGTCCGCGAAGTCCGTTCAAGACTAATGTCTGCTGTGTTTCGCTTAATCCCAGTTCGGGAGAGATACCTGCATAACGGATAGAAGAAGCGGGCGAAGCCCCTGTACCGCCTTCCGCTCCGGAGATCACAATCAAGTCCGCTTTCGCTTTTGCCACACCGGCAGCAATTGTTCCAACGCCACTTTCCGCTACCAGTTTCACGCTGATTTTTGCTTGTGGATTTATGTTCTTCAAATCAAAAATCAGTTGAGCCAAATCTTCGATAGAATAAATGTCGTGGTGGGGAGGAGGAGAAATCAGCGAAATTCCCGGAATAGAGTGACGTGTTTTGGCAATCACATCGTTCACTTTGAATCCGGGAAGTTGTCCGCCCTCGCCCGGTTTGGCTCCTTGGGCAATTTTAATCTGTATTTCATCTGCATTTACCAAATATTCTGTCGTCACGCCAAACCGGCCGGAAGCTACTTGTTTAATAGCACTTCGCATGGAATTTCCATCAGGTAACGGCTGGAAACGGGCAGTATCTTCACCCCCTTCACCCGTATTGCTGCGTCCGTGGATCCTATTCATGGCAATAGCTATTGCTTCATGTGCTTCCTTGCTGATAGAGCCGAAAGACATGGCACCCGTAACGAAGCGGCGTAAGATGCTTTCCACCGGTTCTACCTGTTCGATAGAAATCGGATTACGACGGAACTTTAAGAAATCGCGCAGGAAAATAGGTTTTTCCTTTTCATCTACCAAGTGAGTGTATTCCTTAAATTTCTTGTAACTACCCAAACGGGTGGCCAACTGTAATGTACTGATTGTTTCAGGATTCCAGGCATGTTTTTCTCCGTCTTTACGGAAAGAATACAAACCTTTATTCGGTAATAATCCGCCTGCCTCTGCTGCAAATCCTTCATTATGGAAAGCAATGGCGTCTCTAGCTACCTCCTCCAATCGGATACCTCCAATCGGTGAACCTAGTCCTCCGAAATATGCTTTGCTCAGTTCTTCACTCAAACCGATAGCTTCAAAGATTTTTGCTCCCCGGTAAGAACGGATCGTAGAGATACCCATTTTACTCATAATCTTGAAAAGTCCCTTGCAGATTGACTTGATGTAGTTTTTCTCTGCCGTGGCATAATCTAGTTGGATATCTTTGTTTTTTACCAACTTATCAAGAATAGCAAAAGCCATGTATGGATTTAGGGCGCTTGCTCCGAATCCCAGCAATAATGCAGCGTGCATCACTTCACGTATTTCACCGCTTTCCACAACCAGCGCTGTCTGTACGCGTTTCCCTACAGAAATTAAATGATGATGAACGGCACTCACTGCCAGAAGTGAAGGAATCACTGCATGAGTGGCATCTACATTCCGGTCTGTCAGGACGATATAGTTTACTCCTTCTGTTACGGAGGCCTCCGCCTGTTTGCAAAGTTCGGTCAGTGCTTCCTGTAATCCGGCTTTCCCTTTGGCTACTTCAAACAACATCGGCAGTTTGACAGTCTTAAAACCTTTATAGCGGATATTGCAAAGGATATCCAGCTGTGTATTGCTTAGGATCGGGTGATTCAGACGTACCATTTTACAATGGCTTTCACTAGGTGTCAGAATATTCATACCGACTGCTCCGATATATTCCGTCAATGACATCACCAATTCCTCGCGTAGCGGGTCAATTGGCGGATTTGTCACTTGGGCAAATTGCTGGCGGAAATAATTGTAAAGCAACTGCGGCTTGTCCGAGAGTACAGCCAGCGGAGTGTCGTTACCCATTGAATGAATCGGTTCGGCTCCGGTACTTGCCATGGGTATAATCAGTTTCTCGATATCCTCCTTTGAGTAACCGAAAGTACGGAGCATCCGGTCGTAATTCTCTACATGATGAGGCATTTTGCGTCCGCTTTTCAATTCATCCAGTTCGATACGGTTTGTAGACAACCAGATACGGTACGGTTTTGCTTCCGCCAGTTGTTTCTTCAGCTCACCGTCATAAAATATTTCGCCTTTTTCCGTATCAACCAGTAGAATTTTACCCGGTTGCAGCCGTCCTTTCTCTTTGATATCTCCCGGTTCGAAATCCATTACACCGACTTCTGAGGCAACCACCATCATATCATTTTTGGTAATCAGGTAACGGGCGGGGCGCAGACCGTTACGGTCGAGCATACCACCGGCAAAGCGTCCGTCGCTGAATAACAAGGCAGCCGGTCCGTCCCAAGGTTCCATTAGTATGGAATGATATTCATAAAAGGACTTCAAATCTTCACTGATAGGGTTCTTCTCATTGAAAGACTCCGGCACAAGCATTGCCATTGCGTGGGGCAGGCTCAATCCCGACATTACCAAAAACTCCAGCACGTTGTCCAATGAGGCGCTATCACTCATGCCCGGCTGTATAATCGGACGGATCTCTTTGATATCCCCGAGAGTGGGAGAGGAGAGTACACTTTCGCGAGCTTCCATCCACCCGCGGTTGCCGCGAATCGTATTGATTTCACCATTGTGTGCCAGAAGGCGGAAAGGTTGTGCCAATCCCCATGTCGGGAAAGTGTTAGTACTGAAACGGGAATGCACCAAAGCCAACCCGCTGGTGAAGTAATTGTTCGTCAGGTCGGGATAATAGTTCCGTAGCTGCAATGACGAAAGCATACCTTTATATATAATACTTTTTGTAGAGAGCGAAACGATGTAAAAATCCTCTTTCGCCGGAATGGCTGACATTCTGACTTTATTTTCTATTCTTTTACGGATCAGATACAGTTTACGATCGGCAGTTTCTGTCTCAGTAAATCCCGTGATAAATACCTGTTTGATATCCGGTTCGTTAGCCAAAGCCGCTTCTCCCAGAATTTCCGGGCAAGTAGGTACATTACGCAGATGCATCAGCGTAAGTCCTTCTTTTTCGATTTCCTCAATAATGATACTCAAAATAGTTGCCTGGTCTTTCTCTTTTTTCGGTAAAAAAAGCAGACCGGTGCCATAACGTCCCTTTTCCGGAACGGGAATACCCTGCAATAAAATAAACTCATGCGGAATTTGTAACATAATGCCTGCACCGTCCCCGGTTTTGTTGTCTGCACCTTCGGCACCGCGGTGGCGCATATTCTCTAATACTTTTAAAGCCGACTCAACAATGTCGTGTGACTTTTCTCCGTGAATGTTTACCAGCATACCAACACCGCAGGCATCATGTTCGTATGCCGCATCGTACAGGCCCGGCTGTTTGGGATGTCGTTGGTAAGGGAATCCTTTTGCTTCGTTGTTAAAAAGTTCTTGTTTCTTCATTCTTACTATCTTTATTGTATGATAATACCTGTCTTATGTATCAAAATGTTTGGCAAAATTAAAAATTTAATTTCATGATGATACTAAATTCTATCATTTCTATGACACGAAATGAGAAGCCTATTCTATATTCTTTTAATTTGTAATCAAAATCGTTGGAATTGCTTTTAAATTGTTAGTCTGTTGTCTATTATTTTAAGATGATTGTAATTCGTTTCTTTTTGAGCTAAAAATAATATATTATTTAACTTTTTGATGTGTTTGCAACTTTTTTGTGCGTTTCTGTCAAATAAATATCGGATTTATTATCTTTATGTTATTTGAAATGTGTATATTTGCAACCAAAATAAAAACGCTATAATGTGCGTGGAATGGTAGGCTATATTGGTACAAGAAAAGCCTTTCCCAGCCTAATAAAAGGGCTGAAGTATCATCGAAAACTATGTTGTTCTCAAAGGAAAACTTCGAGCCCAAGGAAATACAGTCATCAACAAAATCGCCGATTGTAGTATCGAATTTCCCGAAACAATCGAATGCCTCGATCTGTTGATTACTACGGTACCTCTTCAGTTGCCTGCTTACCATATTGCGGTTTGCAAGGGAATGGATGTAGGCCAGCCCAGGAATTTGGCTAAATCAGTAACAGTGGAGTAAAACTTGTAACTTATAACAGGTAATTTGGATTTGTATAAATGGAACAATTGAAACATGAATGTGGCGTTGCCATGATACGCCTGCTTAAACCGCTGGAGTATTACGAGAAGAAGTACGGAACGTGGATGTACGGTCTGAACAAGCTTTATCTGCTAATGGAAAAGCAGCATAATCGTGGGCAGGAAGGTGCGGGACTGGCTTGTGTTAAACTGGAGGCCAATCCGGGTGAAGAATATATGTTTCGCGAACGTGCCTTAGGTTCCGGTGCCATTACGGAAATCTTTGAGAATGTACAGAATAATTTCAAGGATTTGACTTCCGAACAATTGCATGATGCAGAGTTTGCCAAACGTACATTACCTTTTGCGGGTGAAACGTATATGGGGCATTTGCGTTATTCGACAACCGGGAAATCCGGTATCTCTTATGTGCACCCGTTTTTGAGGAGAAACAACTGGCGTGCCAAGAACTTGGCTCTCTGCGGTAACTTCAACATGACGAATGTAGATGAAATTTTTGCCCGTATCACAGCCATTGGACAACATCCCCGTAAGTATGCTGATACCTATATCATGTTGGAACAAGTGGGGCACCGGCTTGATCGTGAAGTGGAACGTGTGTTTAACCTTGCCGAGGCCGAAGGGCTTACAGGCATGGGAATCACCAACTATATAGAAGAGCATATTGATTTGGCTAACGTATTGCGTACCTCCAGCCGTGAATGGGACGGGGGATATGTCATTTGCGGACTGACCGGAAGCGGTGAATCTTTTGCAATACGTGATCCGTGGGGGATACGTCCTGCTTTCTGGTATCAGGATGAAGAGATTGCAGTGTTGGCTTCCGAACGTCCGGTCATTCAGACAGCTTTTAATGTCCCTGTAGAAGATATTAAAGAACTGCAACCGGGACAGGCATTATTGATTAGTAAAGAAGGTAAACTGCGGACATCACAAATAAACAAACCTCGTGAGAAACAGGCTTGTTCATTCGAGCGTATCTATTTCTCCCGTGGTAGTGATGTCGATATTTACAAGGAACGGAAACGGCTCGGCGAGAAACTCGTGCCGAACATTTTGAAAGCTATCAACAACGATCTTGACCATACCGTTTTCTCTTTTATTCCCAACACCGCCGAAGTTGCTTTCTACGGAATGTTACAGGGACTGGATGACTATCTGAATGAAGAAAAAGTGCAGCAAATAGCTGCATTAGGTCATAATCCGAATATGGAGGAACTGGAAGTTATTCTTTCCCGCCGTATCCGCAGTGAAAAGGTGGCTATTAAGGACATCAAGCTCCGTACGTTTATTGCCGAAGGAAACAGCCGAAATGATCTGGCGGCTCATGTCTACGATATCACTTACGGAAGCCTTGTTTCCGGTGTCGATAATCTGGTGATTATTGACGATAGTATTGTGCGTGGCACAACATTGAAGCAAAGTATTATCGGTATTCTCGACCGTCTTGGTCCGAAGAAGATTGTTATCGTTTCTTCTTCCCCACAGGTCCGTTATCCCGATTATTACGGTATCGATATGGCAAAGATGAGTGAGTTTATTGCTTTCAGAGCTGCTGTCGAATTGCTGAAAGAGCGGGATATGAAAGATATAATTGCGTCTGCCTACCGGAAATCCAAAGATCAGATAGGTTTGCCGAAAGAGCAAATGGTGAACTATGTAAAAGAAATATATGCACCTTTCACGGATGAGGAAATCTCCGCCAAAATGGTAGAACTATTGACTCCGAAGGGAACGAAAGCTAAAGTGGAAATCGTCTACCAGCCATTGGAAGGGCTTCATGAAGCCTGTCCCAATCATCGGGGCGACTGGTACTTTAGCGGCAATTACCCTACGCCGGGTGGCGTGAAAATGGTGAATCAGGCATTCATCAATTACATAGAGCAACTGTATCAATTCTGACAATCATACAACGATTCAAAAATAAGAATGAGAAATGTGACATTAATCCTTGACGACGGGAGCCGGTTTTCCGGCAAGTCGTTTGGCTACGAGAAGCCGGTGGCGGGCGAAGTAGTTTTTAATACTGCCATGACCGGATATCCGGAGAGTCTCACTGACCCTTCGTATGCCGGACAGTTGATGACTCTTACCTATCCGTTGATAGGAAATTACGGAGTTCCCCCTTTTTCAATCGAACCGAACGGACTCGCTACTTTTATGGAAAGTGAGAAGATTCATGCGGAAGCGATTATCGTAAGTGACTATTCTTACGAATACAGTCATTGGAATGCTGTTGAAAGTCTCGGCGACTGGCTGAAACGTGAGCAGGTTCCCGGCATCACAGGCATTGATACCCGCGAACTGACTAAAGTACTCCGCGAACATGGCGTGATGTTGGGAAAGATTGTTTTTGACGATGAACCGGACAATGTTCTTGAAGCTACTTATGCAGGCGTTAACTATGTAGATAAAGTAAGTTGCAAGGAAGTGATTCGCTATAATGAAGGTGCGGATAAAAGGAAAGTGGTATTGGTGGATTGCGGTGTAAAGACTAATATTATCCGTTGTCTGCTGAAACGTGATGTTGAAGTGATTCGTGTCCCTTGGGATTATGACTTCAATGGACTCGAATTTGACGGATTGTTTATTTCCAATGGTCCGGGCGATCCGGATACCTGTGATGCTGCGGTGCAAAATATCCGCAAGGCAATGAAAAACGAAAAACTTCCTATCTTCGGAATCTGCATGGGTAATCAATTACTCTCGAAAGCCGGAGGTGCCAAAATATATAAACTGAAGTACGGACACCGTAGCCACAATCAGCCTGTGCGTATGGTAGGTACGGAACGATGTTTCATCACTTCCCAAAATCACGGTTATGCCGTAGATAATAATACGTTAGGAGCAGATTGGGAGCCGCTTTTCATCAATATGAATGACGGTTCTAACGAAGGAATTAAACATAAGACGAATCCTTGGTTCTCGGCACAATTCCACCCGGAAGCTGCCAGTGGACCTACGGACACGGAATTTCTGTTCGATGAATTTGTAAACCTGCTTAAATAACCGACAATTATGAAAGAAAATATAAAGAAAGTATTGCTGCTGGGTTCCGGTGCCCTAAAAATCGGTGAGGCCGGTGAGTTCGACTATTCCGGTTCACAGGCACTCAAAGCCTTGAAAGAAGAGGGGATTGAAACGATTCTCATCAACCCGAATATTGCTACGGTACAGACTTCCGAAGGAGTGGCAGATCAGATTTACTTCCTGCCGGTGACTCCGTACTTCGTAGAGAAAGTGATTCAGAAAGAGAGACCCGAAGGCATTATGCTTGCATTTGGCGGTCAGACCGCTTTGAATTGCGGTGTGGCTTTATATAAGGAAGGAGTCCTTGAAAAATATAATGTAAAGGTACTCGGTACTCCGGTACAAGCTATTATGGATACCGAAGACCGTGAACTTTTCGTGCAGAAACTGAATGAAATCAATGTAAAGACTATCAAGAGCGAAGCCGTGGAAAATGCGGAAGATGCTCGTCGTGCAGCAAAAGAACTGGGTTATCCGGTGATTGTTCGTGCTGCTTATGCATTGGGTGGTTTGGGTTCCGGTTTTTGTGATAACGAGGAACAACTGAATATTCTGGTAGAAAAGGCTTTTTCCTTCTCCCCACAAGTATTGGTGGAAAAATCACTCCGTGGCTGGAAAGAAGTGGAATACGAAGTAGTGCGCGACCGCTTCGATAACTGTATTACTGTTTGTAATATGGAGAATTTCGATCCGCTAGGTATCCATACCGGTGAGTCTATCGTTATTGCTCCGTCTCAAACGCTTACTAACAAAGAATATCATAAACTTCGTGAATTGGCTATTCGTATCATTCGCCATATCGGTATCGTGGGCGAATGTAACGTACAATACGCTTTCGATCCGGAATCCGAAGATTACCGGGTGATTGAAGTAAATGCCCGTCTTTCCCGTTCATCAGCCTTAGCCTCCAAAGCAACCGGCTATCCGCTGGCTTTCGTTGCCGCTAAATTAGGATTGGGTTACGGACTTTTCGATTTGAAAAATTCCGTAACAAAAACGACCTCCGCCTTCTTCGAGCCTGCTCTGGATTATGTGGTCTGTAAAATTCCTCGTTGGGACTTGGGTAAATTCCATGGGGTAGACAAAGAATTGGGTTCTTCAATGAAATCAGTCGGTGAAGTAATGGCTATCGGTCGTACTTTTGAAGAAGCGATCCAGAAAGGTCTTCGTATGATAGGACAGGGAATGCACGGATTTGTGGAAAACAAAGAACTGGTTATCTCTGATATTGACAAAGCACTTCGTGAGCCGACTGATAAACGTATTTTTGTAATATCGAAAGCATTCCGTGCCGGATACACAATCGATCAGGTACATGAACTGACAAAGATTGACAAGTGGTTCCTTCAGAAACTGATGAACATTATGCAGACTTCCGAAGAGCTGCACAGTTGGGGAAACAATCACAAACAGATTACCGACTTGCCGGGAGAATTGCTGAAGAAAGCGAAAGTGCAAGGCTTCTCCGATTTCCAGATTGCCCGTGCCATTGGTTATGAAGGTGATATGGAAGACGGCATTCTCTATGTCCGTAATCATCGCAAACGTGCGGGTATTCTTCCCGTTGTGAAACAAATTGATACTCTGGCTGCCGAATACCCGGCACAAACTAATTATCTATATCTTACTTATAGTGGCGTAGCAAATGACGTTCATTATCTGGGTGACCATAAATCTATCGTCGTACTAGGCTCCGGTGCCTATCGTATCGGTTCTTCGGTTGAGTTCGACTGGTGTGGTGTTCAGGCATTGAATACAATTCGCAAGGAAGGGTGGCGCAGCGTTATGATTAACTATAATCCGGAAACCGTATCTACGGATTACGATATGTGCGACCGCCTCTATTTCGATGAACTGACTTTCGAACGCGTAATGGATATTCTGGAACTCGAAAATCCACATGGCGTCATTGTATCTACCGGTGGACAAATTCCGAATAATCTGGCATTGCGCCTGGATGCACAAAATATCAATATTCTCGGTACAAGTGCCAAAAGCATTGACAACGCTGAGGATCGCGAGAAATTCTCTGCCATGCTCGACCGTATTGGTGTAGACCAGCCGCGTTGGCGTGAACTGACTTCTATGGATGATATCAATGAATTTGTTGACGAGGTCGGTTTTCCTGTACTTGTCCGTCCGTCTTATGTGCTTTCGGGTGCCGCGATGAATGTTTGCTCCAATCAGGAAGAACTGGAACGTTTCCTGAAACTGGCAGCCAATGTATCGAAGAAACATCCGGTAGTAGTAAGTCAGTTTATTGAGCATGCCAAGGAAGTGGAAATGGATGCCGTGGCTCAAAATGGAGAAATCGTAGCGTATGCTATCAGTGAGCACATCGAGTTTGCCGGTGTGCACTCCGGTGATGCGACCATTCAATTCCCGCCGCAAAAGTTATATGTGGAGACGGTTCGCCGCATCAAGCGTATCAGCCGTGAGATTGCCAAGGCTTTGAACATTTCCGGTCCGTTCAATATCCAATATTTGGCAAAAGATAATGATATCAAGGTGATCGAATGCAACCTGCGTGCCAGCCGCTCTTTCCCGTTTGTCAGCAAGGTATTGAAGATAAACTTTATCGAACTGGCAACGAAAGTAATGCTTGGCCTGCCTGTCGAAAAACCGGAAAAGAATCTTTTTGAACTGGACTATGTTGGAATCAAGGCTTCCCAGTTCTCCTTCAACCGTTTGCAGAAAGCCGACCCGGTGTTGGGGGTAGATATGGCTTCCACCGGTGAAGTCGGTTGTATAGGTATGGATACTTCCTGCGCCGTACTGAAAGCAATGCTTTCCGTAGGTTATCGCATTCCGAAGAAGAATATCCTGCTTTCTACAGGTACAATGAAACAGAAAGCCGATATGATAGACGCAGCCCGTATGTTGGTAAATAAAGGATATAAACTCTTTGCTACGGGCGGTACGCACAAAGCGCTTGCCGAAAACGGTATTGAGAGTACTCATGTTTATTGGCCGAGTGAAGAAGGACATCCGCAAGCTTTGGAAATGCTCCATAGTAAAAAGATTGATATGGTAGTCAACATTCCGAAGAATTTGACAGCCGGAGAGTTGGATAACGGATATAAAATCCGTCGTGCGGCTATCGACCTGAATGTTCCGTTGATAACGAATGCCCGTTTGGCTAGTGCATTTATTAATGCTTTCTGTACAATGAGCATTGATGATATTGCTATCAAGAGTTGGGCGGAATATAAGTAATATAATAAGTTGTTATATAATAAGTAGAAGAAGTCGTCTCTGTTTTTTCAGGGGCGGCTTTTTTTATAAAAATATTGCAAAAAGGATAATTGGCTTAGTCTCCGTGCTCATTTTTTTATGCTCGAAAATTAGCTGCATTCAAATATTCGTTTTACCTTTGACAGAAATTGTCAACGTGTAAAGTAAATGGAGTCATTGAGTCAGTATTCAAAAGATGTTCGTGAGGAATTGAAATTGTCATTACAAGAAGTCTATAATCGAACTGATATAGATGTCACTCTTTTGGGGTATAAGATGTTTGATTTGGAGAGTCGTAGATATATTGGAAATAAAGCAAAGTTAACCCCTTGGATTATGAATATAATCAACGAGCATACAGGAGGGTTTGAATCATTTTTTGATGTCTTTGCGGGAACCGCATCTGTTTCCAAGGCTGCGATACCTTATGCAAAGAGAATAATAATGAATGACTTTCTGTCATCTAACAATATTATATATCAAGCCTTTTTTGGTTCCGGAACTTATGATATGAATAAACTTCATTCAATCATAGAGTATTATAATAATATAAATCCTGACACTATTGAAGACAATTACTTTTCGGATAATTTCGGAGATAAGTTCTTTGATTACAAGAACTCCAAATTGATAGGTCATATAAGGGAGGATGTCGAAAAGAGGAAAGTGGCATTGACGCATAAGGAATATGCCATTCTATTGACCTCTTTAATATATAGTATTGATAAAATAGCAAATACAGTAGGGCATTTTGATGCATACATCAAAAAAAACATCCTGTATCATCCTTTATCCATACAACTTATTAGACCACTTGATCCTCAGTGTGTAGAAATCTTTAGAGAAGACTCCAATATACTTGCTGAAAACATCACGGCAGATGTTGCATATATTGACCCGCCTTATAACTCTCGTCAATATAGTAGATTTTATCATATTTACGAAAATCTGGTAACTTGGGAGAAGCCTGAATTGTTTGGTGTAGCGATGAAGCCTAAAGCACAAAATATGAGTGCATATTGTACCTCTAGTGCTCCCGTTGCATTTCGGGATCTTATAAGTAAATTGAACGTCAAGTATATTGTCGTATCATACAATAATACATACGAATCAAAAAGCGGGTCATCAAAAAACAAGATTACATTAGAGCAGATTAAATCCATTTTAGAAGAACGCGGTACTACAAAGATATATGATTGCGATCACAGATATTTTAATGCAGGTAAGACTAATTTTGCAAAGCACAAGGAACTATTATTTATCACGGAAGTAGGGCAATGAAAAAAAAGATAGTAAGATCACCTTTTTTCTATGTTGGAGACAAATATAAGCTCATTGAAGAAATTAGCTCGTATTTCCCTGACGACATAGAGAAATTCGTTGAACCGTTTGTTGGCGGAGGGTCGGTATTTATGAATATTGACGCTCGGAAATTTTACCTGAATGATATAGATGTAAATGTAATTGCGCTACACAAATTTTTATGTAAATCTGCCAATAAACGAACTGAATTTTTTAGTCGAATAGAAAGTCTTATCGCTGAGTATGGACTATCATATTCATATAAGGAAGATCGTATCCCGATAGAACTTAGGCAACAGTATAAAAAAACATACTATGCTAAATATAACAAAGAAGCGTATGGGCGGATGAAAAGGGATTTCAATGAATCGTCGATAGCTGATTTATATGTCTTGTATCTTTTGTTGATATATGGATTTAATCGAATGCTACGATTCAATAAAAATGGAGACTTCAATCTTCCTGTAGGCAATGTTGATTTTAATGCTAATGTAGTAAATGCTCTAGAGGCATATTTCATGCAGGTAATATCCAAAAAACCTAAATGGTTTAATATCGATTATAAAGATTTCCTACAAAAAATAAGGTTGTCTGAAAAAGATTTTGTATATTTAGACCCGCCATATCTTATCACATTTAGTGAATATAATAAGTTATGGAATGAGCAAGATGAAATTGAGTTGTTGCAATTATTGGATAGCCTAAACAAACGACGTATTCGGTTCGCTATATCGAATGTTACTCATTACAAAGGTCGATGTAACAATCTGTTTATAGATTGGGCATGCAAGTACAATGTTCATCCGATAAAGAGTAATTATATAAGCTATCACGACAATTCAACAAAACAAATTAGCGAAGTATTAATCACAAATTACTAATATGCCTAGAAAACCTGAATATAAGCCGTTGCTTTACACGACTACGATACGAAATCCTGAGCGTTTTAAAGATTTCATGCACATACTTAAACGATTCAATGGCCGGATACTTAATAATAAAACAGTCGAGTTGTTCGAGAGAGAACTGTTTAAGGTTGGCTTGTATCGACCAATGAAGCGCCCGGAAACAGTTCAGGATAAGTGGAAATCAACAAAGAACGGGGAATTAGCCAGCAAACCATTAACAGATGAAGAAACGAAAGATGTGTATCAGCAGAATGATCCCCAAGTCAACAAAAGTATAAAGGGACATAAAGAAGCAGGGTTTCCTAAAGGGTGGCCGAGTCGATTTGACACACAATTCAAATTGATGAAAGTTCTGGGCTTTGTATATTATGAATGGGGAAAGCCTATAAACTTCTCTCAAACAGGTAACTATCTTGCAGATACTGTATCCATTGAAATAGATTCAGGAGCAATATCTCGCGAGATTGTAAATCCACAGAATGAGCAAATTGCATTTATGCAAGCTTTTGCCAAGCAACAAAGATGCAATCCGTTTATTTGTGAATTAAATGATAATATTCCACTGATATTATTGCTTGAAGTTATAAAGAAGTTAAACTCTGATCCAGATTATAATGGTTCGGGAATCTCATATAAGGAGATACCTTTAGTTATCTTTTGGAAAGATAATGATGCGGAATCTTTGTATCAGCGTATTAAACTTCTGCGAAAGGAACATAGGTACAATCCTTCAAATGAAGTGATAGAGGATATATGTGTAAACGAAATACTTGGGGGATTCAAGAAATTTGATCTTGACTCTATTGTGTCCGAATATCCCGATGAATTTGTCCGCAAAATGAGAATGACAGGACTTATATCATTTAGAGGGGGTGGTCGATTTATCGACATTAACCATAATGAAGATGATAAGATAAATTATATACTGGCTAATTATGCCACATATCGCAAGTACACTTCAAAAGAAGAATATTTTGACTATATGTCAGACATTGATGGTGCATTGTTTGCATTAAAAGCTGTCGAAATCCCCAAAAATGTCGCAGCTGATAAATTAGCTAAACTCGTGGGTGATTACTCATGGGATTCTATTAAAAAAGAACTTACCCATTTGGCGAAAAAAACATCATCAAGCCACAATATTTTAAGGTTTATTGCAGCTCCGGCAAGATTAGAGTTCCTGACCGCCCTTGCTATTAAGTCAAAACTGCCTGCTGTTGAGGTAATTCCCAATTATCCATGTGACGATGAAGGTCTGCCAACCTCTACGGCTGGTGGGGATATTGGAGATATTGAGTGTTTCGAGGCTTCTAACAGTATATTGGTGGAAGTCACAATGTCTGAAGGGCGTCAGCAGACAATGATGGAAGTATGGCCTATTGCGAGACATTTAAAGGAGCTTAGAGAAAAATATGAATGTGAAAATTTCCAATGTGTGTTTCTGGCACCAAGTATATTTGTTGATTCTGAGAATCAGATAGACTGGGTTAAGGATAAAAAGCAGCTTGTTATTCGTCCATACAAGATTGTAGATTTTATTAACTATCTGGATACAGCAGCATCTTTATATCAGATTGTATAAGGTTACTAAAAACAATATAAGAAAACTATAGAAAAGCACCTTCTTGTTTGGAAATTTGTTTAAATTCTCGTATTATCGAATTCATTTTTAAACTAATAGTAATAATATGAGAAAAGACGGATTTACCGTATGCGCAAAACATTATATTAAGTGTTTGCGGCAAGAAGGGCGTTATGCCACTGCGCATGTTTATGAAAGTGCGCTTCGCTCTTTCACTATGTTTTGTGGCACTGCGGGTGTATCATTCAGACAGATCACCCGTGGAAATTTAAAGAGGTATAGCAGCTATCTTATGGATTGCCATTTGAGGCTTAATACCATTTCTACCTATATGCGGATGTTGCGCTGCATATACAATAGGGGAGTAGATATGCATCAGACCCCATACGTTCATCGTATGTTTCGTGATGTGTTCACTGGGATAGACACTCGTCAGAAGAAAGCTATTCCTATAAACGAACTTCATACGTTACTTAACGAAGACCCACAATCTGATAAGCTGCGTCGGACACAAGCTATTGCCAACTTATTGTTTTTATTTTGCGGAATGCCTTTTGTCGATCTTGCCTATTTGGAAAAGTCAAATTTGGAAGGGAATATGTTGAAGTACAACCGTGCCAAAACCGGTATTCCTATGAACGTAGAAATATTGGATTCGGCAGCAACTATCATTTCACAACTTCGCAATAAGCATACAACAGTTCTTCCCGAACATCCGGATTATCTGTTTTACATATTGAGTGGAAAGAATAAGAGGAGTGATGAGGCGGGTTATAAAGAATACCAATCTGCTTTACGTTGTTTCAATAATGATTTGAAGAGTTTAGCCAGAAAGTTATGTATTCGCTCCTCTGTAACCTCTTATACATTCCGTCATTCATGGGCTACTACGGCAAAATATCGTGGAGTTCCTATCGAAATGATAAGTGAATCATTGGGACACAAATCTATCAAAACAACACAAATCTATTTAAAAGGCTTCGAACTGTCAGAAAGAACTAAAGTAAATCGGTTGAATTATTCTTACGTGATGAACTTCAAGACTATCTAGTTGTATGTGTGTAAACTGTTGATAAATAGTATGCTTAGATGAATGTTACTTTAAAGGTAACGGAAATATTTCGATGCAAATATAGGTAAAAATATTAATAGCATACAAGTAAACTTTCCTTTTTTTCCTTTTTCTCTTGAAATATGCGATAAAAAAGCTGCTGAACATGAAAATATGAATTTCATGCTCAATGGATTTTATTGCCTGAATCCGAATGATTTCTGCATTGAATATCAGACATTCCCCGGTTTTACGTCCTCCTTGTTAGTATAATTTCCTTTTTCATTGCTGTCATGTCTCCTATGTGTATGATCCGTTACCTTTAAAGTAACGGATAAAATTGGGGTAAAAAAATATGATTTTTCAAGAAAAGAAGTCAGTCAATGCCGGGCCTAGTTGTGGGACAGGGGAAGGCGTAGCGCACTCAAAACGTTGGTATGTCGCTCTCGTTCGTATGCATCACGAGAAGAAGGTATCCGAACGTTTATCCAAAATGGGAATTGATTCTTTTGTTCCCGTTCAGCAACAGATTCATCAATGGAGCGACCGCCGTAAGCTGGTGGATACCGTCTTACTTCCTATGATGGTTTTCGTTCATGTGACTCCCAAGGAGCGTATGGAAGTTCTTTCCTTTTCCACTGTCAGCCGTTATATGGTGATGCGTGGTGAAAGTACTCCTGCCGTAATTCCCGACGAGCAAATGGCCCGTTTCCGTTTCATGCTCGATTATTCTGATGAAGCCGTCTGTATGAATGACTCTCCTTTGGCCCGTGGTGAGAAGGTGCGTGTCATAAAAGGTCCTTTGAGCGGCCTTGTCGGCGAACTGGTGACTGTCGGTGGCCGGAGTAAGATTGCCGTCCGTTTGAATATGCTCGGTTGTGCCTGTGTTGATATGCCGATCGGTTATGTAGAGCCTATTCACTTAATCAATGATACTCCGAAAGTTTAGTGTTCAACATACGCTCTTGAGGCGTTTCTAGCTTAAAAAACATTGAGAGTGTTTACCAAGAAAAGCGCAATGATACAGAGAGAACTGTTAATGAATAGTCGAAATAAAATATTAGACGAGTTGGAGGCTAAGATGCTCAAGGATAGAAATCCCGAGGACAGTCTTTTCTTCTATCACCCCAATGAAGACCGTATAGTCCTATCCCATGCTCTGTTCTGGGTGATGACAAAGAAATGCGAGAAGTCTTGCCTTGGTGCAAAATCCTTTTAATATTGCGAATTTTGCAAGAGGATATGATTAATGCATATTTGACAGAATCGGATGAATACGCGGAGTTGTTGCGCTACTGCAATATAACATTTGAGTGTTTACCCTACGTTCTGAATATTGATATGAATGATTTAGTTAAAGGTAAATCAACGAAGAAACTTTGTGCCAGCTCTATTGTTTCCGTCGGATATGCTGGAGATATGGAGGATGATTTGGCTGATGAACTGTTAGACGATATTGACTTTAGATTCAACAAAGTTCATTGCCATAAGATCGAACTTCTATTGCCACAGCTTGATAAGCTCATGGAAAGGAAATGCAAGAGAATGGACTGTAAACGCTTAAATAATGGGTGAAGGTATGGCAGAAGATCAAAAAGACCGGTATATCCAATACCTGGCAGAACAGCACCAGAAAACCCTTCTGACCCAGAAGGCTGTGCAGCTTGTTCTTGAAGATTTCATGGCCAAGCAGAAAGAACTTAAAGAACAGATAGCTGCTGTTCAGTCGGAACAGTCAGAGTTAAAGAAATAATTGCTTGAGGAACGTCGGTTGCGCAAATCTGTAGAGCGTAAAGCCAAATCTCTTCAGGAGAAGCTTGATTATGCGAATCAGGAACGTTTCGGTGACAGACGGCAAAAAGATAAAACGGATTCGGGTACTCCCGACAATTACACTAATGGCTGACTGATATGGGGATGACTATTATGGCAGTGACGTAGGAGCTGATATGGCCGCCACTTATCATCGCGTGATAAGCACGGTGAAGCTTCATGGCAGTTCGGCATGGGACTTCATCGGAACTTTTTTCAAAAAAATCTTTAACGGGTGCAGGTACTATGTTAATATGGTTCCTGGCAAGATCGCTTTGGCTACGAGCCAAGGTTAAATTTAAAACAGATTTTTAACTCAACTCAGTTTAGGGCATTTGAAAATACCCTTTCAGAGGGGGGAGGCCTAAATTGAGTGCTTACGTTTTGAGGTATCCTCTAATTCTTCAAATTCTCAAGTTGCATATTAAGTATTGATTATGAATCTAAACATCAATGATATGAGTATTAAAAATAATCTGGTAAGTATAATGAGTGTTGTACAGAACTATAGAGTTTATCGTTCTTATAGTAATCAATTCAAATATTATTTGAAGCAATTAAGTATCAAAAATGTTCCTGTTTCAGGTGAATCTGAATACCTAAAAAAGTGGAGCGTTTTTACTCCCCATGTGGAACCTTATTCTTATCGTTTATTTAGTCATTTTATGGGGACTGATGCTCACATTATACCTGAAGATATTGGTCATACTTATATTGAGAACGTATTGAATCCACTTCGATACAGAGATTACTATTCGGACAAAAATCTGTATGATGAGAGGTTTATTTCAGGTATGCTTCCTGTAACGTTCATTAGACGTATGGGGGACAGCTTTTTGTTAAATGTAGATTACGGGATTATTGAGAACTTTCTAGAAGTGAAAGATGAACTTTTATCGTCAAAGTATGAGAAATTGATATTGAAACCCACGATAGATTCATGTTCAGGGCATGGTGTGATGCTATTTGAACGGAAAAATGATGAATATATATCCAAGAAAGAAGGAGTGTTGCTGAGTGAAGATTTTTTGCTTCAGTATGGTAGTGATTTCATTCTTCAAGAAGCACTTGAACAATCACCTTATATGTCAAATTTCAATCGGACATCTGTCAACACCATACGTATTGCTACTTACCGTTCTGTGAAGGACGAAAGCGTAAATGTCACAGCATGTGTTATCAGGATTGGTAAAATGGGTGAGATCGTGGATAATGGACACTCTGGTGGAAACTTTGTTGGCATTAATCCGAATTCTGGTGAGCTGAGTTCTTATGCTTGCGATCAGTATGGCCATCGTTCAGATGTATGGAATGGAATAAACTTTAAAGATAATCACTTTGTTATCCCTAATTGGGAAAAAATAATAGAGTTTGCAAAATATATAGGAAGGAAGAATCATCATTGTCGGTTATTAGCATTAGATATAGCTATAGCACAAGATGGTAATCCTAAGTTAATAGAATATAACGTATATGGTTTCAGTTTTTGGCTGTTTATGTTTCAGGGACAGAAGCCATTTGGCACTTTTACTGACGAAATAATAGAATATTGCTTAAAACGCAAAAATAACTCAAAAAAAATTCAAATAGTTTGATTAGGTCTTTGGTGAAAAAGATATTTAGTATAAAGCACTAAAATAAAAAACTCTTTTATGAAAATATTAGTAACTGGTACGGCAGGTTTTATTGGTTCTTATGTGGCTGAAAAACTACTGAAAAGAGGTGATGAAGTGATAGGTCTTGATAATATCAATGATTATTACGATGTTAATTTAAAATATGGACGCTTATTAAAAGCAGGCATTCATAAAGAGGATATAGCATGGCATAAATTAGTACAATCTTGTCAATATCCAAAATATCGTTTTATTCGCATGAATCTAGAAGATCGGCAAGCGATGCAGATGCTGTTTGCAAATGAAGGTTTTCACCGTGTGTGCCATTTGGCTGCTCAAGCAGGAGTACGATATTCCATTTCCAATCCTTATACATATATTGATAGTAACGTGAATGGTTTTTTAAATATTCTGGAGGGTTGTCGTCACAATACTGTGCAGCATTTAGTATATGCCAGTTCCAGTAGTGTATATGGACTTAATGGTAATTCCCCTTTTTCAGAAAAAGATTCTATAGCCCATCCGGTCAGTCTTTATGCAGCAACTAAGAAATCGAATGAACTGATGGCGCACGCTTATAGTAAACTATATGATATACCTTCAACCGGTTTGCGCTTTTTTACTGTGTATGGTCCTTGGGGGCGTCCGGATATGTCGCCTGCTTTATTTACAGATGCTATTTTACATGGTCGTCCTATTATGGTATTTAATAATGGAAATATGTTGCGGGATTTCACTTATATAGACGATATTGTTGAAGGAGTAATACGTTGCCTTGATAAGGTGGCGGTTTCTGATCCGGAGTGGGATGAAAATCATCCTAATCCTAGTACTTCCGTGGCTCCTTATCGCATCTACAATATAGGTAATTCATGTCCGGTAAAACTAATGGATTTTATTCGTGCTATTGAAAAAGCCTGTGGAAGGGTAGCTATTAAAGAATACTTGCCTATGCAGCCAGGAGATGTCTATCAGACTAATGCTGATACGACATTGTTTCAACAGGAAGTGGGCTATAAGCCACACAAAGATATTAATGTTGGAGTACAGGTTACAGTAGATTGGTATCGCTCATTTTATAAATTATAAATAGAAATCAATAATAAACATCTTATTTTGACTCCTAAATCAAGAATAGTAATTAATACAGTTGCCTCGTATTCAAGAACAATAATACAAATAATTGTCGTGTTGTTTACTAGTAGGTGGGTATTAAAAGAATTAGGAATAACAGATTATGGTATATTTAATCTGATAGGTTCAGTATTGGTTATTATATCTTTTATTAATACGGTGATTTCAAATGGAAATGCCCGTTTTTTATCGATTGAAATAGGGAAAGGAGAGAGTCAAGGTTTATGTGAATTGTTTAAATCAATTTTGTGTATTCATTTATTAATACCTACACTATTGCTATTGGTCGGATATTTTGTTGGCATATACTGCATTGAAAATGTTTTATCAATACCTTCAGAGCGGATGTATGCTTCTCTCATGATATTTAGAATTTCCATAACTACAGGTATATTTACTTTCATATCAGCACCTTATTTTGCTTTATTTATTGCTAATCAAAATATTGTGACTTTATCACTTTTGAATTTGTTGCAAACAATTTTATTATTTATCTGTGCCTATATTCTCAGGTTTGTGAATGGAGATAAATTGATTATTTATTCATGTTTATATTCGTTGACAAATATAGTGTTAAGCCTATCTTATATTACTGCCGCATATTATAAATATGAATGTTGTAGAATGATATTAGGTTCTAAAATTCAACGTGATAAAATTGTAAGTATCTTGAAATATTCCTTTTGGAATTTGTTTGGTGACTTTGGTCATTTAGTGAGGACTCAAGGAATAGCTATAGTCGTCAATATGTTTTTTGGACCCAATGGAAATGCTGCATTGGGATTTGCTAATCAATTATCAATGCAAGCATGTAATCTAACAAATGCACTATCCAGTGCTACTTCACCAGAGGTAAATCGACGTTTTGGAAAGGGTGATAAGGATTCTGCATATAGGTTATCTCTATTCACATCAAAAATAGGAGTTCTTTTGATGTTAATTTTGTCTGTTCCTTTGGTATTTAATATGGATGCTGTTTTGGAATTATGGTTGCAGACCGTTCCACCTTTTACAGGTGCTTTATGCATTTGTTTAATAATTATGTTTTTAATTGAAAAGTATTCGCTAGGCGAATCTATTTATCTGCGTGCGATTAATAGAATAGCTTTTCCTCAGTCTGTAGTGTTTGTTAGTTATTCACTATCTGTTGTTTTACCCTATTGTGGATTAATTCAGAATTTCGGTATAATTGGTGTTGGTATTTCTTGTATTATAACAATGATATTATCAAGGTTAGGTTTTGTTATAGAAATGAAAAAGTCGATTTCTTATTCTATTAAAAATCTATTATATCAGTTGATCATACCTTCATTATCTATATTGTTTAGTGCTTTATGTCTTTCGTCAATTTTAGATAGCAAAGCATCTTTTAGTATATCATTTATAGTGATTACTTCTGTCATTCTGGTTATAATAACCATGGCTTTTTTCTTTTATCTAGCTTTCAACAAAAATGAGAAACAAATTATAATTTCGGCTGTGAGTAAAATATTAAAAAATGAAGAAAATTAAAATATTCATGATACATCCATATATAAATAGTTTGGATGAGATGATATCTTATTTAAGGATTGATGTGTTAAAAATAAAGTATTATTTTGAATGGTGTCCCAATACACCTGATTATTTAGTCGTTTCTGAACATATTTATATTAATAAGAAGTGTAATATTCTGTTTAAGAAATTGGCATACAATAATCCAGTAACAATATTTTGTGCAGGAGAAGCAGAAACTCCGGATTTCAATATATTTGATTATGCAGTTTCTTTTGATAGTGATTTGAAAAATGGAGATCGTCATACTCAATTACCTCCTCCTTTTGTATTTTTTTCGGGGTTTATGACAATTAATAAAAATATGATTCAAAATACTGTGGAAGCAAAATCTTGTCTTCAAAAGAAAAACAAATTCTGCAACTTTTTATATTCTAATGGAAATGCCCATCCAAATAGAGATAAACTATTCTACTTATTGTCAAAATATAAACGAGTAGATTCTTTGGGTAAACATTTGAATAATATGGGTAATAAACCAACTGGTTATATTGGGCATTGTCATGATTGCATTCCGCTAAAAAGCCCTTACAAATTCTCTATAGCCTCTGAAAATGCAATATTTAATGGATATACTTCTGAGAAAATATTAACTAGTTTAGCGGCAAATACTGTTCCTGTTTATTGGGGAAATCCCCGAGTCGTATACGATATAAATCCAAAGGCTTTTGTTAACTGCTTTGACTATGACACATTTGATGATGTTATAGAAAGAGTGAGGGAAATAGATAATAATGACGACTTATGGTGCGATATAGTATCTCAACCATGGCAAACTTGTGAACAGAAGAAAAGGTCGGATAAACGAATGGAAAATTATATTTCCTTTTTTGATAACATATTTTTTCAGGATTTGGACGATGCTAAAAGAACTCCTCAAGGTACTCATCCACAATATTATAAAAACTATTTTTTTAAGGCTAATGCGTACCAGAGAAGTAAGTGTTCCATCGTAATGAATAAAATAAAAAAATATTTTGAGTGAATATGTATTTTATTAGTAAATTGATGAAAGTCGTAAGATATCCACGAATTGGATTATTAATGTTGCTCAATAAAGCTAGTTTTTTAATTCCTGATAAACTTTATTTGCAATGGATGTATCGTCTTCACATAAGGAAAAAATTAGATTTGAATCATCCTGTTACTTTTAACGAGAAACTTCAATGGTTGAAGCTATATAATCGTTGCCCTGAATACATTCGGCTAGTAGATAAGGTAGAGGCGAAAAAATATGTGGCTGAAAAAATAGGAGAGGAGTATATCATTCCTACTTTAGGAGTATGGAATGATCCTGATGAAATTGATTTTGATAATTTGCCTGACCAGTTTGTGCTGAAATGTAATCATAATTCGGGATTGGGTATGTGTATCTGCAAGGATAAAAGTAAGTTGGATATCAAAAAAGTAAAAGCTGAACTCAGGCGAGGATTAAATCAGAATTATTTTTTATATGGACGAGAGTGGCCATATAAAGATGTGCCCAGAAAAATATTAGCAGAAAAATTTATGGTAGATGAGAATGGAGACGGTGATTTAGAAGATTACAAGCTGATGTGTTTTGATGGAAAAGTTTATTGTACTTTTGTTTGTTCAGAGCGGTATGATAAGAATGGATTAAAAGTAACATTTTTTGATATCAATTGGAAAAGGCTTCCCTTTGAACGTTGTTATCCTTCGTCTGAAAAAACTGTATCTATACCTAAAAATTATCATAAAATGATTCGTTTTGCAGAAGCATTGTCACAGGAAATACCTTTTATACGAACTGATTTTTATGAAATTAACGGGAAGTTATATTTTGGTGAACTCACATTTTATCCAGGCTCTGGTTGGGAAAGGTTTACTCCTGATGAATGGGACAAACGTTTAGGTGAGCTGATAAAATTACCTTCTCCTACTTTATAAGAATTAAATATTGAAAATGAATGTAACTTGCTTTATATGCTCTCTTTCCAGTGGAGGTGCAGAGCATCAGATGATTGAGTTAACGCATCTGCTTCAAGAAAAAGGATATAAGATAACTCTTGCTACATTTGCAGATATTGATGACCATTACCAAATGCCTGACAAAGTAAAGCGGATTCGCATTGGTCAGGGAAAATCTGGGCTATTGAAGATATTAGATATATTTCTTTTCTTTATTAGTGTCAAAACTGACTGTATCATTAGCTTTGGACAGCGGGAGAATCTTTTAATTCTTGTTCCTCTATTGTTGCGTCCTAAAATAAAAGTAATAGCAGGCGAAAGAAATCTCACTTATGGTAAACCTACATTTATAGAATGGTTATTGATGAAGATTCTTTATCGAAGAGCTAATTTTATTGTTTCAAATAGCTATGCGCAGGCAAACTATATTAAAAATACTGTACCACATTATGCAGATAAAGTAGTTACTATAACAAACTACACAGATTTAAGTCTTTATAAGTGTAATGCATATACTTTACATGATATACTTCGGATTGGTATTTTTAGTCGATATAATTCCCAAAAAAATTGCAAACGTTTTGTTGAAGCAGTTAGGCTTATAAAAGAAAAAGATAAGAGACCATTTATTATAGAATGGTATGGAAATCAGTATCTTAAAGATAAGACTTCTAATAGAGATTTTTTGAGTATGCAAGAACTTGTATATCATTACGGCCTAGAGGATGTATTGCTTTTGAAGGATCATATAAAGGATGTATGTAGTGTAATGGAGGGGTTGGATGCTGTTTGTCTGCCATCTTTATTTGAAGGGTTCTCAAATGCTATATCAGAGGCTATTTGTTGTGCTCGTCCTATGCTGGTTAGTGATGTAAGCGATAACGGTTTGATGGTAAAAGATGGAATAAATGGTTATCTATTTAATCCTTTAGATATTGATAATATTGCATCAGCTTTTATTAAATTTTTTGCTTTAAAAGAGAAGGACTGTCGACAGATGTCTATCAATAGTAGAAAGATAGCGGAAGAGTTGTTTGACGCTGAAACTTTTGTAAATAAATATGTTGATTTATTGGACAGATAAATATTAAATCCTTAAAAACGATATTTCTATTTCATGAGCTAATGATATGGAAATAATTATATGCATACTAAGATATATTATTGACATGAAATATCTCCTATATCTTTTCTATTTCTTTTGTTTTTTTCCATATATTCAACTTTTTCCATTTAATACGGATAGTCAGCCTAACGCTTTGTTGGTTGCTGCTATTTTATTCTGCTTGCATAAGGGAAAAGGTAAAATGAATAAATACTTATTCTTCCTACTGCTGGCTTTTATGGCAGCTTTAATTATTCTTATTATAAATCGTCCTATAACCTCGTTAGGTATTCGATTAGTAGGAGGGTATATAAGTCTTTTTCTTATTCCGTATGCTACTTATATTAGCCTAAAAATTACCAATGGAATTCCATATAAACTCTTCATCTTTGTGGTTCTTATATGGTTATTGGTAGGAGTTGTACAATTGTTCGTAGATTTAAATTTTTTTCAATTTCTTTTATATAGAGAAGCTCATAGCGATTTAATAGAGAGCGGTCGAGGGGTTAATTCTTTAGCGCCGGAACCTACGTTCTATGGGGTTATTTGTGTTCTTTTGGCTATTATCAATCAATTATGTTTTCGGAAGGAAAAATATTATAAATGGATTCTATTTGCATGTATAACTCAAATATTTGTAATTTCTCGTTCATCTGCATGTATATTTATGATCATTCTTTCACTTTTTACTTATATCATCTATCAAGTATTTTGTTCCAGTGAATCTCGGAATAGATATATTTTATTTTTTCTAGGCATTATATGTGGCACCTTCCTTTTTTTTATAATAGATTTCTCATCCCTAGAGTCTTATAGAATAGCTCGATTATTATCTCTTTTGCAGAGTAATCCATCGATGTTTTTAGTAATAGATGCAAGTGTAAATGAGCGCTTTAATCATACATTCTTTTCTTTATATGGCTTTTTGACTGATTGGGGATTCCCTCATGGTTTTGATGCATTTACTCAAAAAGTGCTGGATATTCGTTCAAGTGGTACATTTTCTACTCTTTTTATTGATTATTTTGATCCTAGGGCTTATCAGCGTATTATGAGTGGAATAGGTGCGTTGTTTTTTGAATTAGGGGTCTTTGCATTTCTGCCGCTATATGTAATAGTGAAAATATTTTATTGCCTTCAGCCTAAAAATCCAAGCTCAATGTTTTGCTTATTTTTATATTTATCTGTGATGCTTAATGCAGTTCCTTTCATGACTGCACTTGCACCCTTTATAATAGGTATTGTCATCTATTTGAATGATGAACTAACTTCTCGGACAATATTATAATTATTACGCAAGTAAAAAGTATTATGCCTACTCTTTTTCAGATTAATGTGGTTGCCAATTGGGGATCGACAGGTCGAATTGCGGAAGAAATCGGTCAGATGGCTATAAAATGCGGATGGAAAAGCTATATTGCTTATGGTCGTGGAAAACCCAAGAGTCAGTCGAAACTTATTCGTATAGGAAATAAGGTAGATATGTATCGGCATGCTCTAATATCTAGACTGTTGGATAATCATGGACTTAATTCGAACAAAGCGACGAGAAAATTAATAGATCGTATTAGGGATATAAAACCGGATATTGTTCATCTGCATAATATTCATGGATATTTCTTGAATTATGCACTACTATTTGACTTCTTAAAAGATGCTGGTATTCCGATAGTATGGACATTACATGATTGCTGGACTTTTACTGGACATTGCGCACATTTTATCTTTATAGGCTGTGATAAATGGAAGGTCGGTTGCAAGCATTGTCCACAGAAATTAAGTTATCCGACGTCATGGTTATGTGACAGGAGCCATAGGAATTATAAGATAAAAAAAATGGTATATACGTCTATTCCGAACTTAATACTGGTTCCTGTTTCTGATTGGCTTGCCGGGTTACTTCGTTTTTCTTTCATGAAAGAGTATTCAATACGCCGAATTTACAATGGTGTGGATCTAATGACGTTTTCTCCACAAGGTAATACATTGCAACTAAGGAGACGCATTGGGGTTATACAACGCTATATGTTGATAGGAGTGGCCAGTGTATGGAGTGCCAGAAAAGGATTAGCTGATTTTGTAGCCTTACGGAGGAAGCTATCTATTCAAGAGTATGCTATGGTACTGATCGGGTTAACGCAAAAACAGATTCAGGAACTGCCACAAGGTATCGTTGGTATATCAAGAACAAATAGTGTGAAAGAATTGGCGGAATATTATTCAGTGGCAAATGTGTTTGTCAATCCTACATGGGAAGATAATTTTCCTACAACGAATCTGGAAGCGCTCGCTTGTGATACTCCGGTAATCACATATCAGACTGGTGGTAGTATAGAAGCTATAGATGAAAAGACAGGTATAATTGTTCCAACTGGAGATGTAGAAATATTAACCCAATCAGTGAGACAAATTTGTGAAGATAGGATAATAGAGGAGGGGCAATGTAGAAAAAGAGCAATTGAATTGTACAATAAAAATGACCGCTACAAGGAATATATGAGTTTATATAATGAGCTTATGAATTCATTACATAAATAAATTTTATACATGAAAATCTCAATTATAACTGTAACCTTCAATAGTGAGAAGACATTGAGATATACTATTGAAAGTGTTCTCAATCAAAATTATGATGACATAGAATATTTAATTATCGACGGAGGATCAACAGATAGTACACTTGATATCATCAAATGCTATGAGCCTAAATTTGAAGGAAAACTCCATTATATAAGTGAACCGGACAAAGGTATATATGATGCGATGAACAAAGGGATTCTAATGGCTACCGGAAATGTTGTCGGCTTTCTGAATTCGGATGATTTATTTATAGACAAAAAGGTAGCTGAAGATATAGTTTCAGCATTCGATACGAATACAGATGCAATTTATGCTAATCTTTATTTCGTTCAATCAACCGATGTAAACCAAATTGTCCGTATTTGGAAAGGAAGTCCTTATGTAAGTTTTAAATATGGCTGGTGTCCTGCTCATCCTACCTTTTATGTGCGACGTGAGATTTATCAACAGTATGGAGGGTTTGATCTTTCTTTTGATGTATCTGCTGATTTTGAATTGATGTTGCGATTGATAGAAAAAGTACACATACGAACTAAATATCTGGACCGATATATGATAAGAATGCGTATGGGTGGGGAGAGCACAGGCAATATAAAAAATATTCTGAAGGGAAATAAGAATATCTATAAAGCTTTCTGTAAACATGGACTGAGTGTGTCTATTTTTTATCCTGTATATCGTTTGCTGCCTAAAGCAATTGATTTGATAAAATGCAAATTGGGGTTAAATAATTGGGAGAGTAATAAAAAGTAAATTGTATTTTATGGAAAAAGATGAAGGATTCATTTCTGATGGGATGAACGCATTTGAACGTAATGTGAAACGAATAGTTGATTGTTTGCTGGCAGGAATAGCGTTAATTATTTTTTCTCCTTTGTTTTTAGTTTGTTACATTGCAGTCAAACATGAGGATGGGGGACCGGCATTATTTAAACAAGAGAGAATCGGTCGTTTCGGTCGACCTTTTTACATTTACAAATTTCGGAGTATGAGATTGGATGCGGAGAAAATGGGACCGGCTTTGTATAAAGGAGGAAAAGATAGCCGATTGACTAAGATCGGTAAATTCTTACGAGAGCATCATTTAGATGAATTACCGCAGTTGTACAATGTATTTATTGGAGATATGGCATTTATAGGTCCCCGTCCGGAACGTAAATTTTATATTGACCAAATCATGGAACATGATCCTCGTTATCGGTTTCTTTATCAGATTCGTCCGGGAGTAACTTCTTATGCAACTCTGTACAATGGCTATACAGATAGTCTTGATAAAATGTTACGTCGACTGAGATATGATTTGTTCTATTTGGAACGACGTTCTTGGTATTTTGATTTTAAAATATTGATACAGACTTTTTTTTCTGTAGCTTTTGGAAAAAAGTTTTAGAATAGTCAATATGTTTAGGTTGGCATAAAGGGGATATATCAAATTTGGATGATTAAAATAACTTGGTATCAATCAGATAATAATTCATTAAAAAATTATGAATATAGCAATTGTAGGAACTGGCTACGTAGGTTTAGTTTCGGGAGCTTGTTTTGCCGAAATGGGAATTAATGTGACTTGTGTAGATGTCAATAAAGATAAGATCGTTTCTCTCCAGAACGGGTATATCCCTATCTATGAACCAGGATTGGAAGAAATGGTCCTCCGTAATTATAGAGAGGGGCGTTTGCGTTTTACTACTGACCTGATATCTGTATTGGATGATGTAGAAGTAGTGTTTAGCGCTGTAGGTACACCACCCGATGAAGACGGCAGTGCTGATTTGAAATATGTACTTCAAGTAGCAAGAACTATCGGTGAGAATATGAAGAGATATGTACTTGTTGTAACCAAAAGCACAGTCCCGGTGGGTACGGCTAATAAGGTAAAAGCTGCCATACAGGAACAGTTGGATAAACGGAAAGTGAATGTTGAATTTGAAGTAGCATCAAACCCTGAATTTTTGAAAGAGGGAGCGGCTATTAAAGATTTTATGAGTCCAGATCGTGTGGTAGTGGGCGTAGAATCGGAAAAGGCACGTTCTATTATGGAGCGATTGTATAAACCTTTTATGATGAATAATTATCGTCTGATTTTTACCGATGTGCCAAGTGCAGAGATGATAAAATATGCAGCTAATTCGATGCTTGCTACTCGCATTAGTTTCATGAATGATATAGCTAATCTATGCGAATTGGTGGGAGCGGATGTGAATATGGTGCGTAAAGGTATTGGGGCGGATAGCCGTATTGGTAATAAGTTTCTTTATTCCGGGTGTGGATATGGAGGTTCTTGTTTTCCTAAAGATGTGAAGGCGCTGATAAAAACAGCGGAAAAAAAGGGATATTCCATGAGAGTATTGCAGGCTGTGGAAGAAGTGAATGAGAATCAAAAGACAGTTCTTTTTGGAAAGTTGAATAACTACTATAACAGTTCTTTGAAGGGGAAAACAGTTGCTCTTTGGGGGCTTGCCTTTAAGCCGGAAACGGATGATATGCGTGAAGCAACCGCATTGGTTATTATTGATTTACTATTGGAAGCAGGTTGTAAAGTGAAGGTTTTTGATCCGGTTGCTATGGATGAATGTCGTCGCAGAATAGGCGATAGGGTGGAATATGCTACTGATATGTATGATGCGGTTCTTAATGCTGACGCTTTATTGTTACTGACTGAGTGGAAGCAGTTCCGCTTGCCTTGTTGGGGTGTTTTAAAAAAATCAATGAATCATGCATTAGTTATTGATGGACGTAATATCTATGATGCTCAAGAAATAAAAAAAATGGGATTTAATTATTTATGTATTGGTAGTCTACCAATATTGTCATCTGAGAATGTAATATAGTAAAAATAAAATGAACAAATTCTTTTTAATTGTATTGCTGGCTTTTGCTATGGCCGGTTGTCAGTCTTATAAAAAAGTACCCTATCTGCAGGATGCAGAGGCCGTATCGCATGGAGTTCAGAACGAACAGCTGTATGATGCGAAGATAATGCCTAAAGACTTGTTGACCATTGTAGTGTCATGTACCAGTCCTGAATTGGCAGCTCCTTTCAATCTGACAGTTGCTACACAGGGTAATGTTGCTTCGAACTATACAACCACTCAGCCGGTTCTGCAGCAATATCTGGTGGATAATGAAGGAAAGATAAACTTCCCGGTATTGGGTGAACTCTATGTGGGAGGGTTGACAAAGAAGGCAACGGAACAAATGATTGTAGAAAAGTTGAAGCCTTATATAAAGGAAATTCCTATCGTGACTGTCCGCATGATGAATTATAAGATTTCAGTGATCGGTGAAGTTGCCCGTCCCGGCACTTTTACTATCTCGAATGAAAAAGTAAACTTATTGGAAGCATTGGCCATGGCAGGAGATATGACCGTATATGGACTGCGTGATGACATTAAATTAATAAGGGAGGACGCTAACGGCAGACAGGAGATTGTAACCTTGGATTTGAATAAGGCAGAGACGATTCTTTCACCTTACTACTGGTTACAACAGAATGATATTATTTATGTCACTCCCAACAAGGCTAAGGCCCGTAATTCGGACATTGGAAGCAGTACCAGCCTGTGGTTCTCCGCCACTTCTATCCTGATTTCCATTGCCAGTCTATTGTATAACATTTTAAGATAATACCGGAACAATGAAAGAGGAACTACCAAACGAGAAATTGTGCGAAGCGGATGATAAAGAAATAGATATTAAGGAACTGCTTTTCAAATACCTGATCCACTGGCCTTGGTTCGTAGGAACGGTGGTGGCTTGTTTGATCGCTGCCTATGTTTATTTATATGTTGCTACTCCTGTATATAACATTTCGGCTACGGTTCTGATAAAGGATGACAAGAAAGGAGGAAGTTCAAATAATGTGGGCGGATTGGATGAACTGGGCCTTAACGGATTAATCACTTCTTCGCAAAGTATAGATAACGAAATAGAGGTGCTGCGTTCCAAGACGCTTGTAAAAGAAGTTGTCAGCTATCTGAATCTCTATGTAACTTATCAGGATGAGGACCTCATCCCTTCGAAAGAGTTGTATAAGACCTCTCCGGTGCAGGTAAACATGACTCCGCAAGAAGCGGAAAAGCTGAAAAAAAATATCGTTGTTGAAATGGTGGTACAGCCACAGGGCAGTTTGGATGTGAATGTGAAAATGGATGATAGGGAAATTCAGAAACATTTTGAAAAGCTGCCTGCCATTCTTCCTACTGACCGGGGAACGATTTCTTTCTTTCAGGCTACTGATTCTATTCCTGTGGAAGGGGATGAAGATGCCGCTTCTTCTGTTCAGGGTGCACGGCATATCACAGCTACTATCAGCCGTCCCATGAATGTGGCAAGAGGATATTGTGAAGATTTAGCTATCGAACCTACCTCGAAAACGACTTCTGTGGTAACGGTTTCCTTGAAGAATTCCAGCTTGCGTCGCGGACAGGATTTTATCAATCAGTTGCTGGAGATGTATAATCGCAACACGAATAATGACAAGAATGAGATAGCGCAGAAAACGGCGGAGTTTATCGATGAACGCATTGGCATTATCTCAAAGGAACTGGGGAGCACGGAAGCTGACCTGGAAACTTTCAAGCGTGACGCGGGAATAACGGATTTGAGCAGTGACGCGCAAATCGCTTTATCCGGTAATGCCGAATATGAGAAGAAGCAGGTGGAAAACCGTACTCAGATCAGCCTGGTGGAGGATTTGAAGAGGTATTTAAGTCATAGTGAATATGAAGTGTTACCGAGCAATGTCGGCTTGAAGGACGCGGCCCTTGCCACGCAGATCGACCGTTATAATGAGATGCTCATTGAACGTAAGCGTCTGCTCCGCACTTCTACGGAGAGCAATCCGGCTATCGTCAATTTGGATACCAGTATCCGTGCGACGAAGGCGAATGTGCAGGCTACCATTGAAGGCACGCTCCAAGGGCTGTTTATAACCAAAGCTGATCTGGACCGCGAAGCCAAACGCTATATGCGTCGTATCAGTGACGCTCCCGGTCAGGAACGCCGGTATGTGAGTATAGCCCGTCAGCAGGAAATAAAGGCCGGATTGTACTTGATGTTGTTGCAGAAGCGTGAAGAGAATGCCATCATGCTGGCTGCCACTGCCAATAATGCGAAGATAATAGATGAAGCAATCGCTGATGATATTCCGGTATTTCCCAAGCGCGGTATTATTTATTTGGTTGCATTGGTCTTGGGATTTGTGATCCCTGTTGCCGTTATCTTCCTGATTGACCTGACGAAGTTCAGGGTCGAAGGCCATGCGGATGTGGAGAAACTGACGAGTGTTCCGATTGTGGGTGATATCCCATTGACTAATGAGAAGAACGCCAAAGACGGTTCTATCGCCGTATTCGAGAACCAGAATAACCTGATGAGCGAAACTTTCCGTAACATCCGGACGAATATCCAGTTTATGCTTCAGAATGACAGGAAAGTAATCCTTGTGACTTCAACGGTCAGCGGTGAAGGTAAATCTTTCACTTCGGCTAATCTGGCTATCAGCCTGTCTCTTTTGGGGAAGAAAGTTGTGATTGTAGGTCTTGATATCCGTAAGCCGGGATTGAACAAGGTTTTTAGTCTTTCGAGCAAGGAGAAAGGTATAACTCAATATCTGTCCAATCCGGAAATGGATCTGATGAGTCTTGTGCAACCGTCCGATGTGAATAAGAACCTGTTTATTCTTCCGGGCGGAACCGTTCCTCCTAATCCGACGGAATTGTTGGCTCGTGATGGCTTGGATAAAGCTATTGATATGCTCAAGAACAATTTTGATTATGTAATTCTGGATACAGCTCCTGTCGGTATGGTTACCGATACTTTATTGATAGGGCGTGTGGCTGATTTGTCGGTATACGTATGTCGTGCCGACTATACTCATAAAGCGGAATATACATTGATCAATGAGTTGTCTCATGAACAGAAGTTGCCTAATCTTTGTACTATTATTAATGGAGTAGACCTGAAGAAAAGAAAATATGGCTATTATTATGGCTATGGTAAGTATAGCAAACATTACGGCTATGGCAAACGGTATGGGTATGGCTATGGTTATGGGCAGGAAAAATAAAGATAAAACAGCTATGGGAGGCAGTGAAGTACTATTTCCCGTAGCTGTTTAGATATTTGAAGCTATGCTGGTTAGGAAACTATATAGTGATATATTTCTTGACCACACCCTCGCATCAGGATAATGACTGATGCAAATTTTCCACTATATCGACTGTCTGTGAAGATCGTTGATATTTTTTATAATTCTGCATATTCTTTTCGACAGTCAAAACAAGGACAGGCTTTATGAATCGAAGCACTAAGTTGATAATGCCCCAGGATTTGTGCTTTCGGATACTGATGCCTGAGTATAGTTAACAGATCGAGTAGTGTAAAACGCTGCGCCTGGGTCCTAGTGTCTGCCGGGTATCCATTTTCATCCAGTCCGCCTTCATAGCAAATGCCTATGCTGTGCCGGTTAAAGCCTTGCACATGCGCACCCGGCTCTGATACCGGACGGCAGTGATGAAGTTCTCCGTCCCTAGTGATATAAAAATGATATCCGATGCATTTGAAACCACGTTGCAAATGGCATTTGAGTAATTGTTCTTCTGTAAAGGGGATGTTGGCACGCGTAGCGCTGCAATGTACTACAATATATTGAATGCTTCGTGGCACATATTCTTCTTCTGAAGAAAATTCTTTTAACTCTTTCATCTTATTCGTTCGTTTAGATATGGGCTACACAAGAGGTTACCCCCAAGGCAGAGATGATTGAAGTGGCTACCGTGATAAAGATTTGTAAAATTTGTTTCCAAACTGATTTTTTCATGACTTTTGATTTTAAATAATTGAAAATAAAAATGAGATTATAAAAATAGAGTTGACTTGTGAGTTGCCAGCATTAAACCGGCAACTCTGTGAAGCATAAATACCGTGTTATTTTATATGCTCGGGTCCGGTGTTTGTCCTTTGTCTTCGTCCGGATCAGGTACTACAACGTCGCCACCTTCACTTCCTTCACCTTTCTTTACTTGTGTATATTTCATTGCCTTACACATGTCCAAAAGCATGCTTCCCGGATGAAAACGGACACGGGAAATCTTGATACAGGTGGCCGCCTTGAATTTCTCTGCCGTTTCGCTGGCATTACCAGTAACAATCGTTACACGGAAACTCCCCATATCGCCAAGCAGGACGATATTACCCAATGACAACTGATTCTTCATTTCCAACAGAAACTCAGTAATACATCCTTTCAACTCACCGATAGAATAAGAGGAACGCTCTGATACACGACTGATAACTTCGTCTGTATCCACTCTGCGATTGCTACGAGCCATTGCATAAAACTTGGCCGGCTCTTGTGGCTTTAACGGATTTTTACGTTCTACCACGACATACTTCTGTGCCATAAATCTTTCTTTTTTAATTGATTCTTAATTCTTAAATCATATCTCTGTAATCGATTACACCGCAAAGATACCATATTGAGAATGGGTGATGAACGTCAGTGAACGTTATTGAACGGTGGTTATTTTATTTGACTAAATACTTGCTGAGGTATGTAAAAAACACTATCTTTATATCATTAATAACAGAATAAGTAGGATAAAATGGAAGAAGTAAAATTTTATGTGAGATGCTATGATAAGATTGAGTTGGCGAGAATGTATTTCCCGAATTTGAGTAATCCCGTATCTGTAGCAAAGCTCCGTCGTTGGATGCGTAATTGTATGCCCTTAATGGAGGAACTTATGGCAGGAGATTTTCATCCGAAAATGAAAATGTTCAGTGCGCGGGAAGTCAGGCTTATCGTACGTTATTTGGGGGAACCGGACGGATACGTTTTCATGCATGAACATGCGGATGTAAAATGACTGCTCTTTTAAATGAAAACGACCGCTTCTTTTCTTAATAAGGAGCGGTCGTTTTAGTGTAAACATACAGTCGTTTACGTTGAATTGACCGCTCGATTTATATAAGTCAAACGGTCGGTTGAAACAGGTCAGGCAGTCGTATTCTTTTTCATCCAGGCTATGCCGGGCACGTAGTCCTCCAGTTTTGTCATACTCGGGTCATGTCTGAAATAAAGTTCTTTTGTCGTACCGTTGCGGTGTTTGACAATATCTATCACTCCCAGTCCTTCAGTTGGATACGTACTTTTACGGTCTGTGTCACGTCCGGAAAGAGCAGGGCGTGAAAGCATCAATACCAGATCAGCGTCTTGTTCGATAGCTCCGCTTTCCCGCAGGTCGCTCAAACTAGGACGACTGTCAGGACGCCCTTCTACATTACGGTTTAATTGGCTGAGTAGTATGACGGGAATATTTAGTTCTTTTGCCAGCATTTTGGCTTTACGGCTGGCTTGGGCTACTTCCTGCTCGCGGTTGCGGTTGTTCCGATCACTTTTCATGTCACATAATTGCAGGTAGTCAATGATGACACCGTCGCATTCACCTTTGCTTTGTAGCAGTTTGGCGGAAGAATGAACGTAATCCATACTCACTGACGGGTTATCATCAATGTGAATAGGTAGACGGGACAACTCAGCTGCTGCTTCGTGCAGTTGCCTCTGTTCACTGGGTGTAAGTTGGCCGCTGCGTACATTGTCGGGGTTGACATTGGTGGTAGCAGCCAGTAACCAGCGGTCACCCAAACGTTCTCCTAGCATCTCGAGACTGAATATAGCTATGTGATAACCGGCAGAAGCAGCGGCACGCGCCAGGTGCAGGGCGAATGACGTTTTACCTACTGCAGGACGGGCAGCAATGACTACCTCGTCACCTGGTTGCCAGCCGCATGTCAGGCGATCAAGATCGGAGAATCCGGTAGGAAGCCCCGTTATACCATTCTTGTTGGAGCTGATGCGCGCTTCTATTTGTTTAATCGTATCATCCATCAGTTGTAACATGGAGCGTAGATGTTCGGTAGTTCCACATTCATTTTCCAGTCGGTCAAGGAGGGTATGAGCGTCTGCCAATGTATCGTCTATATCGGTGGTTTCGTCGGCAGCCAACGCCAGAAGCTTGTGGAATCCCAGAATCGTTTCACGACGGATATATTTCTGTTTAAGAATCCGTGCATGATATTCGAGGTGAGCACTGGAAGCTACACGCCCGCTGATGTGTGCCAGCGTGTAAGGTCCTCCGATGAATTCAAGTTTGCCGCGTCGGGCAAGTTCTTCTTTGACTGTTATGATATCTATTTTCTGTCCGTTGCGATACATACTTTGTAACGTAGCGTAAATCTCCAGATTTTTTTCATTATAAAAAGCTTCCGGTCGTAGTATATCTGCAATCAATGTGATTGCTTTGCTTTCAATCAGGCAACTGCCAAGTATGATTTCCTCAAGTTCGGCATCCTGTGGATTTATAATTTCACTCATTTTCTTTACTAATAATCATATTCATTCAGGAATGCTTTGTCGGATAGATATGTACTAGCCTGCATACAGTACTTTGTATCTGTCAGATTGTCATAATATTCATCAATATTCTTCAAGCTCAGGCTGCGTTCGTGGGGAGACAATTTCTTCCATTCCCGGCGTGCCCGGCCGATATTGGTTTTCGGCTTTTGAGTTACTTCATGATATTTAGCCCAGAATACTTCGAAAGTAACTCCATTTGCTTCTTCGTGGGCATTCTCGCGACGTTTCTGTCCTACAAGTAGATCATAACTGGGGATACGTATGTGAGTGATATACGGATTAATAACTCTTTCTATAATCCCTTCTTCATACATTTTATTGAAGAAATATCGTGTCCGGCTACGTTTCCAACCAAATAATTTCGCCCAATGAGCAATGGATATAACCGATTCGCCCCGCCGACATTCAAAAGTGTAATGTTTCACAGTACATTCTGTTGTGCTGTAATTGACGTGAGTTAGCACGAGGATGAAGGCGTCGAAGTATCCTGTCGCACCTTTTGTCTTTTTCATTTGCTCCTCAAACAATACTTTAGGGAAAAGGAGATATCCCTTCTTTAGCATTTCTGCTGTTGATTTAATCATAAGTTTACTTATTTAATACATATAAAATATTTCAGTCGTCTTGGGAGGTACATTTTAGGACCTCCTTGAGCGACCTTTTTTGATTACTCTCAAACGTCGTGGTAGAAGATAGGGGGAGTATATGGTATTTTATGCTTCGACCTCTCTTTGGCCCACTAATATATATAATAAAAAAAGAATGTATTAAAATACATTATATCTTCATCCTCGACTTTCATTGTTCGCTATATTTAATTTTCGGCAAAGGTATAATTTGTCAATTTGCCTGAAAAAGCTTTTTTTTGATGTACTGGTAATTTAAAAGTGCTATTATTAATAATATTTTTAATTAAAAATCTAATTATTTAAACAATCTTCTCTATCTTTGCAAATGAAATTAGATTTTATAAAGGCTTTTTTAGCCGCTAATTGACGGCAATGTATTACTAATAGTATATAATTAAATTTTATGATATCACAAGGAAAAAAAGTAATAGAAGAACGTTTACAGCGCAAACGGGAACAGTGCATTCATCAAAAGGAGAAACTGGAACAAATGAAATGTACAATGCAGAAAACAGAAGAAGAAGTAGAACAATTGGAATATGTCCTTCATGAAATAGAGCATATAGAGAAATCGAAACGTGAACCACGGGTGATTCCTAATGCCGAAATAAGTAATGTCTTTGCATCTCTTTGTCGTGAATTTGATTATTTGCAGCATAGGTTAAAGCTGTTTTTTAAATATAAGCTGGTATGTGAAGTTATATTTGCTCGTTATCAATTCCGAAGCCGGTCACATGTTCCCGGACGGGAATATCTTAGCTATGCCACCGTGCTGACTTATTTTAAACGTGAAAGGGGGATGGTGAACTCATGATTTCAAAAATATCGAAATATAAAGATAATAACATGAAAAACAAATGTTTTAGGAACAGAAATGACTAAATTGATATTTTTTCCTTATTTTTGTGTGTCCATTTTTGAATGATATGATGCAGATAATACAATTAAAAGGAAAAGACAAACACTTATATCGGCTTTTGGCACCGTTGGTTATGGATCCTGAAGTAATACGCGCCAACAATAATTACCCTTTTAAGACGGGTGAGGAGTATGTCTGGTTTATTGCAATTGAAGATAAGGAAGTGATGGGTTTCGTTCCGGTGGAGCAAAAAGGTCGGAAGAAAGCTGTAATCAATAATTATTATGTGAAGGCAGAGGGGACAGAACGGGAGGAGCTTTTGTCGTTGTTGTTACCGGCTGTTATTGCTGAATTCGGATCTGAGACTTGGTTACTTAACTCTGTCACGCTGATACAAGACAAAGAAATCTTTGAGAAATTTGAATTTGTATCCATGGATAAAAAGTGGACACGGTATGTTAAAATGTATAGATGATTTATGGGCAAAAAGAAGATAGCGGGCACGAAGAATGTATATGAACTAGCACAAGAGCGACTGAAAGTTATATTTAATGAATTTGATAATATCTATGTATCATTTTCCGGAGGTAAAGATAGTGGGGTGTTGCTGAATATGTGTATTGACTACATCCGGAAAAATAATCTAAAGATACGTCTTGGAGTCTTTCACATGGATTATGAAATCCAGTATAAAATGACTATTGACTATGTGGACCGGATACTGGAAGCTAATAAGGATATTCTGGATGTATACCGGGTATGTATTCCTTTTCGTGTAGCTACCTGCACTTCTATGTATCAGTCTTTTTGGCGTCCTTGGGAAGATAGTAAAAAGAATATATGGGTTCGCCCCATGCCTAAAAAGGCAATGACTAAAGACGACTTTCCGTTTTATAATACAACGATGTGGGATTATGAATTTCAGATGCGTTTTGCGCAATGGATACATAATAAGAATGATGCTGTGCGTACTTGTTGCCTGATCGGTATTCGTACGCAGGAGAGTTTCAATCGTTGGAGATGTATTTATATGAGTCGTAAATTTCAGATGTACCACAAGTATAAATGGACTTCGAAAGTGGGAAATGACATTTATAATGCTTATCCTATCTATGACTGGAAAACAACGGATGTGTGGACGGCTAACGGAAAATTCCAGTGGGATTATAATGTGCTATATGACCTTTATTATCGGGCGGGAGTCAATCTGGAGCGTCAGCGTGTAGCAAGTCCTTTTATCAATGAAGCACAAGAGAGTCTTCAGCTCTATCGGGTACTTGATCCCAATACGTGGGGCAAGATGGTAGGACGAGTGAACGGGGTTAACTTTACAGGTATGTATGGTGGTACCCACGCAATGGGGTGGCAGTCAGTGAAGCTGCCAGAAGGGTATACATGGCGTGAGTTTATGTATTTCCTGTTGTCTACTTTGCCGGAACGGGCACGGAAGAATTATCTCCGGAAACTGTCGGTAAGTGTAAATTTTTGGCGGACAAAAGGCGGTTGCCTGAGTGACGCTACTATCCGGAAGTTAATTGATGCCAAAATACCGATAATTGTCATGGATAACAGTAATTACAAAACACTAAAGAAGCCGGTACGTATGGAATATCAGGATGATATAGATATTCCGGAGTTTAAAGAAATACCTACGTATAAACGGATGTGTATTTGCATCCTCAAAAATGATCATGCATGCAAGTATATGGGATTTTCACCGACAAAGGAAGAAATGAGTAAGAGAAGTCAAATAATGGAACAATATAGAATTATAGTATCATGAGTGTAGATAAAAGTCCTGTCTACGAGGTAAAAGCGGTGCCCGTAGAAAAAGTATATGCAAACGATTATAATCCGAACGTCGTTGCACCGCCCGAAATGAAATTACTTGAACTTTCTATCTGGGAAGATGGCTTTACAATGCCATGTGTATGTTATTATAATAAAGAGGAAGACCGTTATATTCTAGTGGATGGTTATCATCGCTATACGGTATTGAAAACTTCGCAGCGAATTTATAAACGTGAAAACGGGCTGCTTCCGATTGTGGTGATTGACAAGGATTTGTCGAACCGGATGAGTTCTACTATACGTCACAACCGCGCTCGTGGGATGCATAATATAGAATTGATGTGTAACATCGTTGCGGAACTTGACAAAGCAGGTATGTCCGATCAATGGATTATGAAGAATATCGGTATGGATCGTGATGAATTATTGCGCCTGAAGCAAATTTCAGGACTTGCTGATTTGTTTGCTAATCGTGAATTTAGTATTCCGGATGAAGTAGCACCCACAGAAACGGAACGAAAAACGTTATAATCTGATAGCTATTTATATACAAAAATTGAACATTCTACCATTTAGGCATGGATTATACAAGTTTTCGGCTTTTTTATTGTGTAAAATAGTCGTTTCTCTTGTCTGATTTATGCCTGGATTGTATCTAAATGATATGAAAATCTATTAGTATTTTCCTATCTCTTTATTTTATATTTCGTAATCCCCTGATTTGTAGTTTACATTAATAGTCTTGTTTTCAGACTCGGATTATCTGTAACAGAAATGAAATCAACGGACTATGGAAGCTCGGATGATTATAAGTGATAATACCAGGATTACTGTTCTACAACTGGCTTTTGACAGGCTGGCTGTGCGAGTAGAGGTGTTATTGGAAGCAAAAGATAATTTTGACGAAGTTTTTGAAGGGATTACATTTAGTAATATTCCTAATCTGGTACCTTTGACAGAAAACTATGTAGCGGATAGTGAGGAAGCGACAGTAAAATGGAAGGAAATTACATAACTGTACGTCACTTCAAAATTGATATACGACACATAGATACGAACAGTGTGTTACCATTCTCTGTTTTACCTTTAGTGTCAGGATCTTCCAGTTCGTTTGTCAGGAGGAATAATTCTTACTTGATATCTTCTTTGGCTTCATTTCCCTAACTTTCTCGAAACGAGAGCCGCTTCTTGTAAAGTGAAAGGAACCTCACCACGTAACCTTCTATACACGGCTTCTTTGCCTATATAGAGAGTATCCATTAACATATCTGCCAGTTTTTCTTTGAGTGGAAGCTTTTCTTTCATCGCTTCTATCAGGTTTGTATTCGGGTCACTTGTTATCATAACAGTTTGAATAAGTTGTTCTTTAGTATTATAAACATTTCTCAGTGATGAGTTGTTTCGGAAAGTGAAACTATTTAATTAATCTTTTTTCAAAAATATCCTTCTTTAAAATTGTATATTTTGAGCAAATCGGTTACATTTGTGTCCATAAACAAAACGGAGAGACGGTGTCTCTTTAGTAAACAATAGAAAAATATATAATGAAAAGAATATTGGTTAGTGGCGGAGCCGGATTCATTGGCTCTCATCTCTGTACCCGGCTTATAAACGAAGGTCATGACGTGATATGCCTTGATAATTTTTTTACAGGATCAAAAGATAACATCATGCATTTGATGGATAATCATCATTTTGAGGTGGTACGACACGATGTCACTTACCCTTATTCTGCTGAAGTCGATGAGATTTATAATTTGGCTTGTCCGGCATCTCCTATCCATTATCAACATGACCCGATTCAGACTGCCAAAACATCTGTAATGGGAGCAATTAATATGTTGGGACTGGCAATGAGATTGGATGCTAAAATATTGCAGGCTTCTACCAGTGAGGTATATGGAGACCCAATTGTTCACCCGCAACCGGAAAGTTATTGGGGAAACGTGAATCCGGTAGGATACAGATCATGTTATGATGAAGGAAAACGCTGTGCGGAAACTTTGTTTATGGATTATCATCGTCAGAATAATGTGCGTGTGAAGATTATTCGTATATTCAATACGTATGGTCCACGGATGTTGCCGAATGACGGACGAGTCGTTTCTAATTTCATTTTACAAGCGCTACATAATGAAGATATTACTATTTATGGAGACGGGAAACAGACACGTAGTTTCCAATATATTGATGATTTGGTTGAAGGGATGATACGAATGATGAATACGGAAGATGAATTTACGGGACCTGTGAATCTTGGAAATCCAAATGAGTTTCCCGTATTGGAATTGGCAGAGAGAATAATTCGTATGACCAGTTCTTCTTCGAGAATTGTATTTAAGCAGTTGCCGGATGATGACCCGAAACAACGTCAGCCGGATATCACACTGGCAAAAGAAAAACTCAGCTGGCAGCCTACTATTGAATTGGAAGACGGGCTGAAGCGTATGATTGAATATTTTAAAACTGTCTGATGCATAAAATAAGATAATTATGAATATGGAAATAAATCCTTCTGAATATAAAGTCCTTATTGTGGACGATGTAATATCAAATGTCCTTTTGTTGAAGGTCCTTTTGACTAATGAGAAATTCAATATTGTAACTGCCGGTAACGGCACGCAAGCATTGGAACAGGTGAAGAAGGAAAAACCGGATTTGGTGTTGCTGGATGTAATGATGCCGGATATCAGTGGATTTGAAGTGGCTCAACAGATGAAGGCAGATCCGGAAATGTCTGAAATTCCTATTATTTTTCTGACTGCGCTGAATAGTACGGCGGACATCGTAAAAGGATTCCAAGTAGGAGGTAATGATTTTATTTCGAAACCTTTCAACAAGGAAGAATTGATAATTCGTGTAACACATCAGATTTCTCTAGTGGCGGCTAAACGAATTATTGTTGCACAAACAGAGGAATTACGTAAGACAATTATGGGACGTGATAAACTCTATTCTGTGATTGCGCATGACCTACGTTCGCCAATGGGGTCTATCAAAATGGTACTGAATATGTTGATTCTGAACCTGCCGAGCGAAACAATCGGCGAGGAGATGTATGAGTTGCTTACAATGGCGAATCAAACTACTGAAGATGTATTTTCATTACTTGATAATCTGCTGAAATGGACGAAAAGCCAGATTGGCAAATTGAAGGTGGTTTATCAGGATATCAATATGGTAGAAGTTGTAGAGGGGGTAAGTGAGATCTTTACAATGGTAGCCGGCTTGAAGAATATTAAGATTGTGCAGGATGTACCTGTTGCAGATGTAGCTGTTCGTGCTGATATTGATATGGTTAAAACGGTAATCCGTAACCTGATTAGTAATGCTATCAAGTTTAGCAATGAGGGGGCGGAAGTGGTGGTATCGTTGGCTGAGGAAGACGGTATGGCAATCGTTAGTGTGAAAGATAGCGGATGCGGCATTGATGAAGAAAATCAGAGGAAGTTGCTTCATACGGATACGCACTTTAGTACCTTCGGTACAAATAACGAAGAAGGTTCAGGACTCGGATTGTTGTTGTGTAAGGACTTTGTTATCAAGAATGGTGGTAAACTCTGGTTTACTTCAAAGAAGGGAGAGGGATCTACATTTAGTTTCTCAATTCCATTACTGGAAAAATAGAATATGAAACGGTAATTTATAAATCATGAACGGTGAATGTTTTGTGCTTGTATGCAGCATTCACCGTTCATTTTTTATTCAATCATTATCATATTTATGCTCATCGTTTGCAGATTGCTTTGAAATCGCAGTAACTACACTTTTTAATATCTTCTGTTTGAGTGAAAGGTTCGTTTTCACTGAAAATCTCTTCTAATAATGTTTGTAATCGCTTGCGGAACTCGTCTTCGAAAAAGGTGAAGTTATTGACCGGTATCTTTGGCTGGCGGGGTTCTCCCATTTCTATAACAGGTGAGTAACTATCGGAAGCTGCCCGGTGAATATAGAGCAGGGCAGGAGCCACTTTCAATGTTTGTTGCCGGCACATAATGGAGGCATACAAGAAAGTTTGGAAGATATAGTTCGGACGTGTTTCCGAAGGGGTGAATAATTGTTCGATATTAGCCGGTATCTTGGGGTTTCCTCCGGTTTTATAGTCAACAATCCGTAATGTGCTTTCTTTGGCATCCATGCGGTCTATGGTTCCGCCCAAGCGAACTGTGAAGGGACCTAGGTCAGTTTGAATAGTTATCTTTTCGGAAACAGCTTGTTCCATAGCAACCATTTCGAAAGGGGCATATTGGAGGTCATTGCGTAATAGTTGTCGCAGATAGGAGGTGATTACTTTGGAATTAATGAGTTGTACACCGTTATATTCCGGTTTTTCTTCCGGCTTAACCTTGAAAAATTCTTCTTTGAAAGCCTGATCAACGTAACCTTGTAATTTAACATCGTTACGTAATAAGCGTTCAAGATCCTCTTTCTGTATCATTTGCCCATTGGATGTCAGTTCAGTATAAGCTAGTTCGGCAGAGCGGTGAAAGATTGTTCCGAATAACGCGGAGTCAATTTCCGCACTCACTTCTTCCGGTGTTTTTAATCCGGCTATATAGCGGAAGTAGAATCTCAAACGGCAGTCGAGATATGTATTGAGGGCTGAAGGAGAGAGAATGAGGGACTTAGGATTGGTAACGTCATAGATATGGTATAATCGTTCTAATATTTTCTGTGTTTTTGGTATTTCTATTTTTGGGGTACTTTGGGGAGATTGTCCGGCCTCTAAATATTCACGAGTAATCTCATGAGGACCTTCTACTAATAATTGTAGCATGAAACGGGACTCCTCTCCGCGATTCAGGCCGTCGGAAGAGGTATTGTAGAGCAAGGTGATATTTTCTGCCCGCTGTATCAAGCGATAGAAATAGTATGCGTAGACTGCATTTTTGTGCTCAATAGTCGTCATGCCAAAGGCTTTCCGAAGGTTATAGGGAATAAAAGAAGATTCTCCACCGGTTTTAGGAAGTTGTCCTTCATTGAGCGAAAGCATTACAAGATTACGGAAGTCAAGGTTACGTGTTTCAAGTACTCCCATAACTTGCATTCCAATGGCAGGTTCTCCGTGGAAAGGTATGTTGGAACTTGTCAGTACTTTACTGATTAATCTTTTCAGTGTATGGGGCTGTATATTTAATTCTCCACTTTCAATCAAACTGTATAAACGGTTGATTTTCAAAAAGCTTTGAAAAAGAGATTCACGATATAGTTGGTTGAATATATCGTTGTATTCTCCTTCTTTACGGTATAGGGTAGAGATATCTTTGATAAGTCCGATAAGATAATCACATAGCTCCTTGATACCGTTACGGGGAGTGAAAAGATTAGCTAGAAACTCATCTTGTTTCAATTCCGAGGGAAGCGGATAGAAACGATTGGTTTTTGTAAGTTCCCGTTCTATTATATCTGCTTTTGTCGATAATTGGCGGGTATATGGATGTTTTAGTATAGCTGATACGGTTTCGTAGGTGAAACGACCGGTATCAAAACGGTAGCCATTGGTTTGTAGTTCCATAGCCGCATTGATAAAACTATAAACCGGAGTTTGTGCCAACGGGAATCCCATTGTGATATTGACATTCTTCACTTCTTCCGGGATAGAATGGAGTACGGGAAGCAACAAGGTTTCATTGCAAAGAACTACGGCATTTTCTTTTTCATTATCGGATGAGAAAGTAGTACGTATCCATTCGGGAAGGAAACGTGCTTGCGCATTCTCAGTAGAAGCGGAGATGTAACGTATCTTCTTCGGTTTCTTTAGGGAGTCAAAGTAGCTGGCAGGCAGTTCGTTCGGGAAATCTTTCAGGTTGCGGTTAATAAATTCTCCGGCCTCATGTTTTTTGATTTGTTGGGTATAGAAGATGTCATAATCCCAATAGAATATTGCTTTATCTGCTTTTTGCAGTTTTCGGAAGAATTCTTTTTCTACTTTATTCAACACATTGAAGCCGACAAATATATATTTGTCGTATTTAAGTTGATCTGTATTAAGTTGTTCGATAACATTGCGATAAAGCATTCCTTCATAAGCAATGCCTAACTCAGTTAAGTTTTTCCGGTAATGGTGATAGATTGTGCCTAACTTATCCCAAAGAGATATGAATTTCTCTTTGAGCTCCGTGCGGCGCTCAATGGAGAAATTCCGGAAGAATTGTTGAATTGCTTCTTCCTGTTCTTTATCTAGAAATTCGTAGTCATTCATTAGACTTTTTAAGTCTTGCAGATTGCTGAAGAGCTTATCTGCATCCACCAAATTTTTGTCTACATCATCAAAGTCACTGATTAACAGTTCTCCCCAAAAATAGAAGTCATCTAATGTCTCCTGACTTTCTGTTTCTTCCTTGAATACTTTGTAGAGTTCACAAACCAATCGAATCGGATCACCGGTTTTCTGTACAGATAGCTTCTGAAACAGATCACTGATACTCATAGCGGCAGGTGACCATATCGGTTGATCGGATTCTCCCGCCAGATATTCATTGAAGAACAGGTTGGCACGTTTGTTAGGGAAGATGAGTACTGTGCGAGAGAGGTCATTTCCTATTTTGGCATATAGGTCATGAGCTACTAATTGGAGAAATGATTGCATATTGATTAAATCGTTTTTCTAATTCATATTATTGTAATCGGAGTTCTGTCTTATACTTTTTCTATTTTTTCTTCATCTACATACCACAGGTATCCGGTAATATTCTTATAACCCATTTTCGTCAACAGTTGCATATATCCTTTCACTTGTTTATTGTATTTAGGATTTTCTTTACCAAACTTAAAATCAACCACAACAACCTGCCCGTCTTTCATCATTACACGGTCCGGGCGACGAGTTTGTAATATTCCTTTTTCCTTGTATATAATGGCACATTCATTAAACAGGGTCCATTCTCCGGAATACCAATCTTGTATTTCGGGAGATGAAAACGCTTTCTGTACAACTTCACGTACTGTATCTTCTTTTTCCTGGTCTCTAATAACTCCTTCAAAGATTAATCGTTCGATAGCCGGATCAATATCATCGGCTGTTTCAATGGCAGAAAACAGAGTATGCAACATACGTCCGCGATTGATGAAACGGTCGTCCGAATCTTCTTCTTCGATTCCTTGGATAAAGTCCGCAGAACGATTGGATTGCCGGAACTCGATGTCGTGCCGCATGGACTCCATTTGAATGGGCAATTTTTCTGCTTTTGGGGTTAATTTATTAGTGGAGGCTTTGACCTTTTCTTTTTCGGACGGACAGAGTTCTCCTTGCTCATAACAATCTTCTTCCCATTCGATTCCTTCTTTGAGGGCAACCATAGGAAGAGTATTTGCTAATAGTTCGGACATTGTTCCTTTTTGCCCTTTTCTGCTCCAGATTATTAGATTTTTTCCGGCACGGGTAAACGCTACATAGAGCAGGTTCAGGTTATCCACCCAAAGTTGGAGGCGTTCATGCAGATAATCGTTTCCGTAGATAGATTCTGCCATTTGCGTGGAATAATTAATAGGAAGAATATCTAAAGCATTGAATGGCGCTTCTTGAGGAGCACACCATACCAGTTGATTATTCGTTTCATTCTCTAATTTCCAGTCACAGAAAGGAAGAAGCACGGTATGAAATTCCAATCCCTTTGATTTATGTATGGAAAAAATCCGGATCCCTTCGATTTCTCCACTGGGAATTGTTTTGCTACACAAAGTTTCGTCCCAATAGCGAATGAATCCGTCGAGTTCAGAAGAATTATTTTGCAAATAATCTGTTACTGCATCAAAAAAGGCAAATAAATAAGCATCTTGTTCTTTGATGCGATTCATCTCGAACAAGCTGAATAATTCTTCCAATAACTCGTAGAGAGGCATTAACCGGAACTCTTTTATTTTATCAAGAAATGCCGTAGGAAGATAGCTTTCGGTGGGAAGAAGCAAGAGGGTATTCCAATCCAGTCCTTTTTGTAAGACCTCATTCTGATAGGCTATGGCAAGTTGGGCCCGTGCTATCTTGTTGTTTTCATCCGAGAGGTAACGAAGAGCATCCAGCATCATGCAGATAGCAAGGGAAGCGTCAAGACGGAAGGCTTCGTCTGACACTATTTTGTAATGCAGCTCCTTATCAAAGTAATCTGCGATGCGGGGAATACTTTTATTCTTTCGTACTAAAATAGTTATGTCGTTCAGGTGGATACCGGAAGCGAGCAGATGTTCGACTTCTTCTCCCAGGCTGATAAGTGTCTGTTCGGTATAGTCATGTTCTTCGTCCGGTTCGAGGAAAGAGGCTTTGACATAACCTTTTTGGGTGTTTAAGGGAGATTCTTGTACGACGTCTGCATATGCCTTTTGCAGATCTTGACAATCTTTGTTGAGCTGTTTTTTATAAACTCCATTCAAATAATCAGTAGCGGCCGTAAATATATGATTGTTAAACCGGATGATGTTCGTTTCACTTCTCCGGTTGGTTGCCAGTGTTTTGACGCGAATCGGGAAGTGGTCGATATGGTCATTTAACCCGTTGAGGATTCCCCAGTCGCCATTACGCCAACGGTAGATTGACTGTTTGACATCTCCTACAATCAAGCTGTCGGCTCCCTGGGATAATCCTTCGAGCAATAACAGTTTGAAATTACCCCATTGCATCCGGCTGGTATCCTGAAACTCGTCAATCATAACATTGCGGATGTTCGTTCCTATCTTTTCGAATACGAAAGAGGAATCACCGTCTTTTACTAATTGGTGGAGCAGGGCATTGGTGTCTGAGAGTAGGAACCGATTATTTTCCCGGTTTAACTCGCGTACTTCTTCGTCGATATTGGCGAGAAGTTGTACTTTGTTGAGATGCTGCAAAGACAGTCGGCAACTATTCAGTAACAGGTTATTTTTTGATCGTAACTTTTCTGCATCTTCCAAAATCTGCATAAGGCTGGAATTGGCTAAAGCAATAATGTCTGCATAGCGTGGAGATGTTTTTGTAGCCCAGTTTTTGGCATCTTCCAGACACTTTTCTACTGTAACATTGCGAACATCGTTACCTAAAATACCGTTGTTGAGCTTACGGAAATAACTTCCGATTCCTCGTGAACCGTTTTTCAGATCGTCAGCAGTTAACGCATGTCCGTCTAATTCTCCTTCAAACTGATCATAGAATCCCTTCATTTGTTCCAAAATCTCAGTCTCCAGTGCTTTCAACTGTTTACGGTATTCTTTAATGGTATCCGGATTGCGTAGCCGATGACGGAGTCCTTCTCCTTTTTCTATATATCCTTCATCGAATATATTACGGCCGAAATTCTTGACTTCGTCCGATACGTTCCAACGTTTGTCGTCTGCAATCCGCTCATTGATATAATCCAGTAGCCATGCGAGGACAGGAGAGGTAGGGCCTAATTTCTCAATCATACTGTCTACCGCTTCACTAAGCACTTCCGTATTGTTCAGTTCGATATTCAGGTTAGGGCTTAATTCCAGTTCGCGAGCCAGATTGCGCATAACAGACTGGAAAAAAGAATCTATTGTTTCTACCCGAAACCGACTGTAGTCGTGTAACATATAACCAAGGGCAATGCTTGCTGCTTCCCGTATTTCCTGCTCTGTTTTTCCCGTTTCTTCTTTGATACGGTTGAGATAGGCTTCGGATCCTTTGTCTCCTGTCTGAATACCGTACAGCTGACTAAGAATACGTTCTTTCATTTCTGCTGTCGCCTTATTAGTGAAGGTTACGGCAAGAATCTGACGATAGGCTCGCGGGTTTAGAATTAATAGTTTGATATATTCCACGGCCAGGGTAAATGTTTTACCTGAACCGGCGGAGGCTTTATAGACTAAGAGTTCACTCATTATTTAATGATTGGGTGTTATATAAGACAAAAATAATGAAAGTAGTAGAAGAAACGAAATAAAAACATGATAAAAAGATTTTTCCTTAGTATATTTGTGCTGTTGACTATATCATCATTAGTAGACAGAGTGATAATAAAATAAAAAATAGAGGAGAGGCGTTAGTAGTTTTCCTCTTTTAGTTGTATTATATATAAATGGATTAGATTTTTTTTCATCTATATACTATGATTTATGCAGCAGAATAAAACAGTTTCTCAACAGAAAACTATCAACCCGGTTTACTGGGTGCCTACCGCTTACTTTGCAATGGGGCTTCCCTTTATTGCTATTAATCTGGTTTCTGTATTTATGTTCAAGGATTTAGGAATTTCAGATACGCAAATAGCATTCTGGACTTCTCTTATTATGATGCCTTGGACACTGAAATTCCTGTGGAGTCCTTTTCTTGAGATGTATCGGACGAAAAAGTTTTTCGTATTAGTGACAGAGTTGTTGAGTGGGGTATTATTTGGGATAGTGGCTTTTTCTTTATTTTTCGATTACTTTTTTGCTATTAGCATTTCTACAATGGCTGTTATTGCTTTTAGTGGGGCTACCCATGACATAGCTTGTGACGGTGTATATATGGCTGAACTGAATAAAGAAGAACAGGCAAAATATATTGGAGTGCAAGGTGCATTTTATAATGTTGCTAAGTTGGTAGCTAACGGAGGATTAGTTGCTATGGCGGGAGCACTGGCAGAATACTTTGGGGCAATAGAAGGGGCTTCTTTAGAAGCAAATAAAGGAGCATATTCTTATGCATGGATGATTATTTTTGCTGTGATTGCGGCAATAATGGTATTAATAGGTCTCTATCATATAAGGATGTTGCCGTCTAATCAGATACCGTCTACAACAAAAAAAACGACCTCAGAGGTAGGGCGGGAGTTAGTAGCGGTAATTGCTAATTTCTTTACTAAAAAGCATATTTTTTACTATATCTGCTTTATTATATTATATCGTTTGGCGGAAGGATTTATTATGAAGATAGCTCCACTTTTCTTACGTGCTTCAAGAGAAGTTGGCGGATTGGGATTGTCTTTAAAAGAGATAGGTACGTTAAATGGAGTTTTTGGTTCGGCAGCTTTTGTGCTAGGCTCTTTGCTGGCAGGTATCTATGTCTCTAAGTTCGGGTTAAAACGGACACTTTTTACACTTTGTTGTATTTTTAATCTTCCGTTTTTGGCCTATACTTTTCTGGCTGTAACTCAACCAACCAATGTTTATCTGATAGGAACCTGTATTACTATGGAATATTTTGGTTATGGTTTTGGCTTTGTCGGTTTGACACTGTTTATGATGCAACAGATAGCTCCGGGGAAACATCAAATGTCGCATTATGCATTTGCATCCGGAATTATGAACTTGGGAGTAATGCTTCCGGGCATGGTTAGTGGCTATTTCAGTGATTTATTAGGATATCGGAATTTCTTCATCTATGTTTTGATTGCTACAATTCCGGCTTTTCTGATTACCTATTTTATACCATTCACTTATGATGATTCAAAAAAATAAATAACATAAAAATTTAATGATTATGAGTAAGATTCAAATGCCTTGGGAAGACCGTCCGTCCGGATGTACAGACGTTATGTGGCGCTATTCACAAAATCCGGTTATAGGACGTTATCATATTCCCTCATCTAACAGTATTTTCAACAGTGCGGTCGTACCTTTTAAGGAGGGGTTTGCAGGGGTATTCCGTTGTGATAATAAAGCTGTGCAGATGAATATCTTTACAGGATTCAGCAAAGACGGTATTCATTGGGATATCAGCCATGAACCTATAAAATTCAAGGCCGGTAATACAGAAATGATTGAATCGGAGTATAAATATGACCCTCGTGTCACATGGATTGAAGACCGTTATTGGATAACTTGGTGCAACGGTTACCATGGTCCTACAATCGGTATCGCTTATACTTTTGATTTTGAAGAGTTTTTTCAATGTGAGAATGCTTTCTTACCTTTCAATCGTAATGGCGTTCTTTTTCCGCAAAAGATAGGCGGCAAATATGCAATGTTGAGTCGTCCTAGTGATAACGGTCATACTCCGTTTGGTGATATATATATCAGTTTCAGTCCGGATATGAAATATTGGGGAGAGCATCGTTGCGTAATGAAAGTAACTCCATTCCCTGAAAGTGCATGGCAATGCACAAAGATCGGTGCAGGTTCTGTTCCTTTCCTGACAGATGAAGGCTGGTTACTCTTTTATCATGGGGTTATTACTACTTGTAATGGTTTCCGCTATGCGATGGGGGCTGCCATACTTGATAAAAATCATCCGGAAAAGGTACTTTATCGTACTCGCGAATACCTGCTTGGCCCTGCTGCTCCTTATGAACTTCAAGGGGATGTCCCTAATGTGGTATTTCCTTGTGCAGCTTTACAGGACGGTGAACGTGTAGCCGTTTATTATGGTGCGGCAGATACCGTTGTGGGTATGGCTTTCGGATATATTCAGGAGATTATTGATTTTACTAAACGGACAAGTATCATTTAATAAGATATGAAACGTATTCTATTAACTTACACATTAGCTTTCATCCTTCTTCCCGTTTATGGGGGAGAGGGAGGAAGCTCTCCTGCTGAGAAGAAAAGTCTTTTGATAGATTATGTTGATCCTTTTATCGGGACAACAAATTTTGGCACTACCAATCCGGGAGCAATTTGCCCGAACGGGATGATGTCTGTGGTTCCTTTCAATGTAATGGGATCTTCAGAAAATAAATACGATAAAGATGCCCGCTGGTGGTCCACACCTTATGAGCATACCAACTGCTTCTTTACCGGATATGCTCATGTTAATTTAAGTGGAGTCGGATGTCCTGAATTAGGTTCTTTGTTGCTGATGCCTACTACCGGAGAGTTGAATGTAGACTATAAGGAGTATGGAAGTAAGTATAAGGATGAACAGGCTTCACCCGGTTATTATTCCAACTATCTGACAAAGTATAATGTAAAAACAGAGGTTTCGGCTACTCCACGTACAAGTATCGCCCGTTTTACTTTCCCTAAAGGTAAGAGCCATATACTACTAAATCTGGGAGAGGGACTGACAAATGAAAGTGGTGCTATGCTTCGCCGTGTAAACGATTGCGAAGTTGAGGGAATGAAGCTGCTTGGTACATTCTGTTATAATCCTCAAGCTGTATTTCCTATTTATTTTGTGATGCGGGTAAAGAAAACACCTGTAACAACAGGGTATTGGAAGAAACAGAGACCTATGACTGGTGTAGAGGCAGAATGGGATCCGGACCAGGGAAAATATAAACTTTATACCCGCTATGGAAAAGAGATAGCAGGAGATGATGTTGGTACTTATTTTTCGTTCGATACGGAGGAAGGCGAACAGGTAGAAGTGCAAATGGGCGTTTCGTTTGTCAGTATAGAGAATGCCCGGCTGAATCTGGATCGTGAACAGGAGGGTAGGAACTTTGAACAGATTCATGCAGAGGCTCGTGCAAAATGGAATGACGATTTGTCGAGAATTACTGTAGAAGGAGGTACTGATGCTCAGAAGACTGTTTTCTATACGGCACTATATCATTTGCTGATTCATCCGAATATATTACAGGATGTCAACGGAGAATATCCGGCAATGGAGAGTGATAAGATTATGACGACAAAGGGAGACCGCTATACAGTGTTTTCTCTCTGGGATACCTATCGCAATGTTCATCAGTTGCTGACACTGGTCTATCCGGAACGCCAAATGGAAATGGTACGTACTATGCTTGATATGTATCGGGAACATGGGTGGCTGCCCAAATGGGAATTGTATGGAAGAGAGACATTGACTATGGAAGGTGATCCGAGTATTCCGGTTATCGTAGATACATGGATGAAAGGATTACGTGATTTTGACGTTGATTTGGCTTATGAAGCGATGTATAAGTCGGCTACATTGCCGGGAGCAAAGAATCTGATGCGTCCGGATAATGATGATTATATGTCCAAAGGCTATGTACCGCTTCGTGAGCAGTATGATAACTCGGTATCTCATGCATTGGAATATTATATTGCAGATTTTGCGTTGTCCCGCTTTGCGGAAGCTTTGGGAAAGAAAAAGGATGCGGAAATGTTTTATAAACGTTCTTTAGGTTATAAGCATTATTATAGCAAAGAGTTCGGTACTTTCCGTCCGATTCTTCCTGACGGCACTTTTTACAGTCCGTTTAATCCCAGACAAGGAGAGAATTTTGAACCGAATCCCGGTTTCCATGAAGGTAGTGCATGGAATTATTCATTCTATGTGCCACATGATGTTTATGGACTTGCCAAGTTAATGGGAGGAAAGAACCCCTTCATCAAAAAACTGCAAATGGTTTTTGACGAAGGTCTTTATGACCCGGCCAATGAACCGGATATTGCCTATGCTCATTTATTCTCTTATTTTAGAGGAGAGGAATGGCGCACGCAGAAAGAAACACAACGGCTGTTGGATAAGTACTTTACAACGAAGCCGAATGGTATTCCCGGTAATGATGATACAGGGACAATGTCTGCATGGGCTATTTTTAATATGATTGGTTTTTATCCCGATTGTCCCGGATTGCCGGAATATACATTAACGACTCCTGTATTCAATAAAGTGACTATTCGTTTAGATCCGAAATGGTATAAGGAAAAAGAATTAGTGATAGAAAGCAATCGTACTCAACCGGGAACTTTATATATTAACAAGGTGTTATTGAACGGAAAGAAATTCAATCAATACCGTATCACGCATGATGAACTGGTTCATAGTCAACGTATATTATTTGATTTAAAGTAACACACAGTGTTTCATAGGTATCGTTTTTGGGTTGACAGGGCTGTCGGACTTTTCAGGGTTCGGCAGCCCATTTTTTATTACATTTATATTGATTGTTGTTCCCGATAAAAAAGAGTGACGGTATGTGTCGGGTATAGTGTCTCTATATAGCTGGAACAGCGTCACTATCCGGTTCGTTGTCGATAATTCCCGGGATAAAAGTTCCTAATCCCTGGGGTAAACAGTGGAATGCTGCAAGGCGAATAGTAATTTGCGATAATTATATGTTTCCAACCGACTTTTTTCTCCGGAATTTGTTTCCTTTGTAGAAAATGGATTTATTATGGGAAAACAGAAAGTAGCATTAGTCCTTTCTATGGGTGGTGCGCGTGGTATTGCACATATTGGAGTCATAGAAGAATTATTACGTCACAATTATGAAATAACTTCTATTGCCGGAAGTTCAATGGGAGCAATGGTGGGAGCGATGTATGCTTCGGGAAAACCGGAAGAATGCAAAGAATGGCTGTATAGCTGGGATAAGCGTAAGATGTGGGAACTGGCAGACCTCACATTAAGTCGGGACGGACTGGTGAAAGGAGATCGCTTCATCAAAGAGTTAAAGGAGATAATCCCCGATATGAACATCGAGGACTTACCGATTCCTTATGTTGCCATGGCCACCAATATTGTTTGTGATCAGGAGGTGAGGTTCGATAGTGGCAGCTTACATGAGGCTATCCGCGCATCCATTTCCATACCAATGCTTTTCCGCCCTTTGCGAAAAGACGGCATGGTATTGATTGACGGGGGGATCTTGAATCCCCTCCCGCTCAATCATGTACATCGCACCGAAGGAGATATTTTGATAGCAGTCGATGTGAATGCACCGGTTGATTGCGGAAAGAGAAAGAAGATGAGTCCTTATAATCTGTTGACAGAATCTTCAAGAATGATGATGCAACAAATTACTCGTTATCAGATAGAACGCTGTCAGCCGGACATATTAATACGGATGTCCGGCAATGCTTATGATATGTTGGAGTTTCATCATGCAGAGTCCATTGTAGCGACGGGGATTGAGATTACTCGAAATGCATTAGATCGCATTGGCGTGACATCCCAAGAAGGATAGACTTATTCCACATAAATCATCTTTTTCGTCATTCCTCCGTCAATGGTTATGTTCTCTCCGTTGATGAAGTCATTGTTTTCCTCGCAAAGAAATAAGCACATACGGGCAATGTCTTCCGGTTTGCCCACTCGCCGGGAAGGGTGTTGTGAATGGTCTTCCGGGCGGAGCTGGTTGTAGTCATGTGTCTGTATCCACCCCGGTGCAATAGAGTTTACCGTAATGTGCCATTCGGATAATGATGAGGCTAATGCATGGGTTAAAGAATAGATACCACCTTTTGAGGCGGCATAACCTTCACTTCCGGGCTCGCTCATCAGATAACGGGTGGAACAGATATTGATAATTCTTCCGTAAGGATTGGGAAAGGAAAGGGCTTTACGATGAATGGCAAGTAATCGTGAAGTGATAAATACAGGACGCAGGTTGACAGAGAGAATCTTGTCGAAATCCTCTATACTTGTTTCCGTGATAGGAGAAAAGTTGCTAATGCCTACATTATTAATAATGATATCAAGATCGCCCCATTCCTTCAGAATTTGCAGGACACAATTCTCCAACGACTCTTTATTGCTTACATCAACCTTGTGGAATATGCTTCCTGTTTCTTTTGCAGTTTGTTGACCGGATGCATCATTCGTATCACAGAAAGCGACTAGGCAATCCGCTTGAGAAAATGCTTCTACGATTGCTTTGCCTATTCCTTCCGCTCCGCCTGTTACGAAAACTCTTCTTTTCCGTCTGTTTGCATCAGAAGGTATCTTGTCTGCTTGTCCCGTTCTCACCTGATGCGTTGTTCCGGTTTTCTTTTTACCATACTTCTGTGCTTGTTTCCAAGCAGCTTTTCTGGCTTCATATTGTTCCTGCTGTCTTTCTATATAATTATCTGCCATGATTTCTTTTTTACTGGCAAATGTAAAATATAAAAAGGATAAATGCAAAGAATCGCCCGCTCCTTTTTGTCCAAACGAGCGGGTGATTCTATTCCATATACCATGGCCCCTAAACGGCCGTTTCCCAATGGTAATGCTTCGGTCCATACTTGTGCCGGGCGATCGTACCAGAGTTTATATTCTTGCACAGATGGTTGCTTTTCTTGTGCATGAATACTACAGGCAATAAGGTGTAGAAATAATTAAAAGTTATCGGGCATAAAAACGAATTTCAATATCCGGCTGAAAAGGACTTACTATGCATAGGTGAAAATACGTTGGAAGTGTAAATACAATAATGTGTACTTATCTATTCATTATAAACAAATAACTAAAATGTATAGTTTAATTATTGGACCATTATTGTTCCGCATTGATCCGGAAGGTTGGCAAAGTTATATTCGTTCTTTTCTTGTAAATTGAAATATACTTCTTATATTTGTCGTTAGAACATTTAACGAAAAAAATTATGAAAAGTTTAAAGGTTACATCTATGTTGGCAGTACTGATGTTCTTGTTTATAACAGGAATGCAGGCACAGACCGTAACTCCCAGTAAGAAGTATATTACAAAGGAGTTGAATAACGTAAGCAATTTTAGCTCAATCAAGGTGCTAGGCAGTACTGATGTTGAATATCGACAGAGTAGTGGCTCTAAAACAGAGATTTCTATATATGGTTCGGACAATTTGGTCGATTTGCTGGAAGTGTCTACTGCGAATGGAGTGTTGCAGGTGAATATCAAGAAGGGGGTTAAGATTCTTAGTGGAGAACGTCGTTTGAAAGTGATTGCTTCTTCTCCTTCATTAGATGAAGTAGATATTAAAGGTTCGGCAGATGTATATCTGAAGGGTACTATTAAAGGTGTTGATTTAACTCTGAACATAACCGGTTCCGGAGATATTGAAGCGGAGAATCTGCAATATACTAATCTTTCTGCTTATATAAAAGGGAGTGGAGATATCGATGTGAAAAATGTGAAGGGCACTACTGTAAAAACGATAGTCAGCGGTTCGGGAGATGTGAATATCAAAGGCGCTGCGAAATGGGCTGCGTTGACTGTAAACGGCTCCGGTGACATCAGTGCTGATAAGTTGGCGGCTACTGAAGTGATTGCCACTGTTTCAGGTTCCGGCGATATCTCTTGTTATGCTTCTAAACAGTTGGATGCAAAAGTTAGCGGTAGTGGAGATATTGAATATAAAGGAAATCCATCTATTCTAAATAAACAAGGCAGGAAAGATTCTATTTCCAGAAAATAGGAATTCTCGATTATAATAGGATGCGGGTAAATATGCGTGATGTATTGCATATTTGCCCGTTTTTGTTTTGTACCTGTATGCTTTCTATTGATTAATTTCATAGTAAAAATATATATTATTGTATGTAAATCGGATAAAAATGTAGCTTTACACTTACATTTGCTTATATTAGAGTAACAAATGAAAATGTTACCATTTTAGATAGAAAACGCCCTTTGTTTTTGTCAGAAACCACCTCGTAAACCGGTATCGAAAAGTTTATACTTGCATCGGATTTTAATACGTCAAAGAATCATCAGACGTGTTTTACTGAAAGTGTAAAATATTAATTAAATTAATCTGATATTAGTATGAATGATTGTTTCCTGAATTTATTATTTAGTTTTCAGCTTTTACTTCCTTTGAAGGATGGAGCAGATTTTGTGGGCAGTAAACAGACTATTGATGTAATTTTGTCTGATTTGTCTCTGCTTGGATATGTAATTCCCGTAGGGGGACTTGGTATTGGACTATTTATTTGCCTACTTGCCTATCTTGCGGCAGAGTATAATGTCCGGTTTCAATCTCATGAAAAATATAAGATTGCAATGAATATGCTTCATTCGATACATACACCCTTGACATTATTACGAAATCAGTTGGAAGATATTAAAACTGCTAGTCTGTCTGAACCGATTTCTCTGAAAATAGAGGAAGTCTTGAAATATGCTGAACGTATAATAGACTGTAATCAGAATGTTATGACGCTTGATAAGATTGAAGGTAGTATTAAACCTAAGACAGCTACTGTCGATTTTGAACTTTCCACTTATATCACTTCCATTGTTAATCAATGTCGGCCATACGCAAACATCCGTCAAGTGAAATTGAAGGTCAACGAATGTTCGGATTGTGTCAGTTGCAGGATAAATGAGAACATAATGACAGCCGCACTTCAGTATCTTTTATACAAGATAATCTTGATAACAAATTCGGGTTGTTGCATATCAATTAGCGTAACGCATACAATGGATGCATGGGAATTACATATCAGCAATAATACCGTAACGGAGAATAAAGCTGAAAGTTTATTTTCCTTTATTTCCGCCCTGTTTCCTGTATATGGATATAGTGGTTTGAGGACTGTCAGAAAAATCATTCGTTTGCATGGAGGGAAAATGATTGGCTACGGACATGGCAAATTCGCCACTTTCAGGATTGTTATCCCGACGGACTGTCATTGCCAGAATCAAGAATGTCCCGTTATAAAATCCTCTCGAATTCATAAGGATGAAAAACAAGATTTGAAAGCAAAGGATGCTCCTCATATCTTATTAGTAATGAAGGATAAACCGTTCAGTGATTATTTGAGAAAGTCTTTGTCGAGATACTATCAGATTTCCATTCTTGAAGATCCTGATTTGATAATACATACTATCATCCGGCAAATTCCTGACACAATCATTATTGATGATAATGTAAACGGCATAAGTGGTGATTCGCTCTGTTTTCAAGTTAAAGCAGATAAAACAATGGGAGAGATACCAGTCGTTCTGCTGATAAGGTCTTTTGATAATGAAAGCTATCTTTCTCATTTAGGATGTGGAGCAGATCGGTTGAAATTGCGTACAGAGAGTATCTGTAAGTTCAGGGCGGATATTCACATGCTTATTGAGAACCGCATAGCGTTGCGTGAACGAATAAAAAACTTTTTATCTGATGCCATTTTTCCTTTGGTGCCTATGAGGCAGGAAATGGAAAACACAGATTTGTTATTTATGAATAAAGTCAATGAAATATTGGAAAAGAATCTCTCAACGGAGAAATATAGGATTGATAAACTTTGTGTTGATATAGGGATGAGTCGTACTGCTTTTTACAGTAAGATAAAGGATATTATAGGTATGTCACCGGAAGATTACATCTATTCATTCAAAATGGATAAAGCACTTAAATTGTTGGCTTCCCAACAATTTAATATTTCGGAAATAGCAGGTATGTTGGGATATTGTGATGTCCAATATTTTAGGAAGAAATTTAAGGATTTCTATCATGTATGCCCTACGGATTATATAAAGAGTATTATTGGCTAAAAATCTATTCTCCGGAAATTTCTCATGGTTTCCGTAATTTTGAGATTGCAACACATGGATAATAAAACGAAGGAAGTAAAAGCTACGGAAGGCAAGGGATATCTGACAATCAAGAGCTGCCGCCAACCCAAAGCGAATATAGGAACCGTAGAGAAAGTCTTAGAAGGTATCTGGCGTCTTTGAATTGACTCTTCCGAAGAAAGAACGGTTACCTATCGCTTGTAATATATTTGTTAATTAGTTAGTGAATTTAGTCCTTGATTAGCTATAGAATCTCCAAACAATTCCTATTTTTGCTTCAAGAAGTATGGTCTGATAAAAAAAGAAAGAAGTGATAGTAAAAATGAAATAGTATAATCATCAGAAATAAATAAGGTATATGAATAGAAAAGTTGATTTATCCATATCTTGTTATGGAGAAGTAAAAGATGGGAGATATGATATTGTAGCGTTACCGTGGGGGGCTACCGAACCTCATAATCTGCATTTGCCCTATATGACGGATTGTATCCTTTCTCATGATGTAGCGGTTTCTGCCGCTTTGATAGCCAAACAGAAATATGGGGTAAATTGTATGGTCATGCCACCTATCGGCATGGGGTCGCAAAATCCGGGACAACGGGAACTTCCGTTTTGTATCCATACGCGTTATGAAACTCAGAAAGCAATACTGACGGATATTGTTTCTTCCCTTTATGTTCAAGGTATCCGGAAATTAGTAATTATCAACGGGCATGGTGGCAATACTTTTAAAAGTATGATTCGTGATTTATCGGTAGACTATCCTGACTTTCTGATTGCATCAAGTGAATGGTATACCGTATTAAAGGTTAAGGACTATTTTGAAAATCCGGGTGACCATGCAGATGAAGTCGAGACATCTGTAATGATGCACTATCATCCCGAACTGGTCAATCTTGAAGAAGCAGGAAGTGGAGAATATAAAACCTTTGCCGTGCAGTCTTTGAATGAAAAAGTAGCATGGATTCCCAGAAACTGGGGAAAAGTATCGAAAGATACCGGGGTAGGTGATCCGCGTGGAGCCTCTGCCGAAAAAGGTAAAAAGTTCGCAGAAGCGGTCGCAGAGAAATATGCAAGGCTCTTTGACGAACTGGTGAACCAGAAACTTTACTAAAGAATAAAATACGAATAGGTGAACAATAGTGATATTATCTCTATTGTTGAGAAGCACTAAATGAGTAATAAGTGAAAAAGAAAATTAGTTGTAAAGGTCGTTTATTGTCTTCAATGTATAGATATATTTGTGTATGTCCCATTGCTGTCTTTTCTACTCTTAAACAGTTTTCTTTTTCTTATACAAGATGCTAATAAACTCATTTTGTGTTTTTAATAAATAATGGAACAGTTTATTATAAACGGGTCTCACGTTTATAATAAATGATATTCAGGGTTACTTAGTAAATGAAACTGAATATATTAAACAAAACGGGGTAAAATCTCTACAGATTTTGCCCCGTTTCTATTCTTCCGGACATATATCTATGCCTTCAAAGTCTATCTTTATGTCTTTATTTTTGTATATCTCATTCTTGTTCCAGTTGGTTCTTTCGGACAAATATACAAAATAAAAAGAGCAAAGTCAATAGTTTCTATGTTTACCTTTATTTCTTTTGTTTTACCAATATAATTGCCGGATTGTCTTCTTCATCCACCTTCACCCGTCACGGTTGGTGTGTTAATCGTTTTAAAAGGAATACAAATCTTCCGGATAATGCTTTCATCCTGTTTTGATATGATATAACACGTGTTTGCATAATGGATGGTCAGCAGGAACAAGCGGATGGTCGAACTCTTTCATTCGTGTCATACCTATCTTCTGCATTACACGTTCCGAACGGAGATTCGGCAGGGAAGTAAATGAATACAGTTCTGTAATGTCCGGTTGTTTACGAGTATATTCCAGACAAGCTGTTGCTGCTTCAGGGGCATAGCCATGTCCCCAATACTCATGTGCCAGCCGCCAGCCGATTTCTATACCCGGTGCAAAATCTACATCGAATGTTATCTGATGCAGCCCGGTATAGCCCATAAAAGCATGGTCTTCTTTGCGTTCTACGGCATACAAACCGAAGCCGCAGGTTTGAAATTCCTTTTGGATACGATGATAAAAATTGAGTGATTCTTCCGGAGTTAATGGTTGGAGAAAGTACTCCATGACGTGAGGGTCGGCGTTCATGAGGGCAAAAAGAGGAATGTCTTCCTCTTTCCAATCGCGAAGGATCAATCGGGATGTTTCGATATAAGTTTGCATAAAACTAAAAATAGTAATTCGCAAATATACGCTTTTTAGTCTTATATACCAGAACTTTTTGTTTGCTTCTGTTATCTTTTTAATATTGGGGTACCAGCGAGCAGATATAGATATAACTTTTCATATTACGACTGCCGGAAATCTTACTAAAGTCTCCGGCAGGGACGGTAGTGGTGTAATTTACGGATGCCGTGAACTGATAGACCGTCTGAACGATTCGGAAGGGAAACTGAACTTCCCGGAAGAACTGAAGGACGGACCTGAAATGGTACTTCGCGGTGCTTATGTAGGTTTGCAGAAAATGACTTATCTGCCGGGATATGGTGTTTATGAATATCCTTATACCCCAGAGAGGCTTCTACCCATCCGGGTTTGAAGCCGGCAGTATTTCCGGCAACTGATTGGAGTTGGGAGAAGACGGCAAAAAGTTATGGAGAAACTCCCGAAAGAACTGCTCTCCGAAGATAAAAATACTCGTGTCAGTGTGGCTTATGAAGCAGAAACAGCTGTGATGAAAGGCAAATTTCAAAAGAAAGAACATCGTAAACAAATGGGAGTATTTTTTAGTAAAGGGAACAGTATCGAATGGAATGTTTCTACCGGATTGGTGCAGGTCTATGCGCTTCGCTTCAAATACATGAATACAAGCGGAAAACCAATCCCTGTGTTAATGAAGTTTATTGACGCGAAAAGGGTAGTCTTGAAAGAAGATATACAGATATTTCCGGAGACACCGGACAAGTGGAAAATGATGAGTACCACTACGGGGACATTTATTAATGCCGGACATTATAAAGTGTTACTTTCGGCTGATACTATGGAAGGCTTGGCATTTGACGCATTGGATATTCAATAGGGCTTTTTGAAAGTCAGTTATATAAGCCACATTTCTCATATTCTAATCTTTTCTTATAAATAGAATATAGATGTTATTTTTTTAAGATTCGATACTCTGATTTTAATTATTTGAGAGCCGAGTTTTAAATAATCTCTATATTTGAAATCAAAAACAAAATAACACAATGGAGAGTGATATACCTAATTTTGATTTGCCAGTTGATTATATTGTTGGAGAAGGATATGAGATAGATTTATCAAAAAGGTACAAGAACTTTCCTTGTAGGGTAAGGTCCGGTTTTTTCATCCTCTGTGTTAAGGGAGTAATGCAAACAACAATCAATGGAAATCTTCATCATATTGGTGAAAACGATTTGATAACCTTACTGCCTGGTTATTTTATGGAAATTCTTGATTTCTCACCGGATATTCATATCTATTATGCTGGGTTCTCAGCCGGATTTATAGAAGGTATAAATTTAATGAAATCCACAGAACATCTTCTTCCTGTAATTATGGAAAACCCAATAATAACGTTGTCTCCATTACAAGCTTGTAGCTACAAGATGTTTTATGAATCGTCAATACTGTCATATGCTTCACCTCGTACACAGGCAAATAAAGAGATAGTAAAAGCTGTCCTTACTATGTTCGTTCAGGGAGCCACTGAGATTTACAAGATGCAAAATAACCTGTATCTATCTTCCCAATCAAGGAAGTATGAGATTTATCAGGAGTTTCTGAAATTGGTCATGAAATATTATATAGTTCATCATGGGACTTCCTTTTATGCCAATCAACTGGGGCTTAGTTTGCCACATTTCTGTTCGACAATAAAAAAAGTTGCTGGAAATACCCCATTGGAAGTGATTGCCTCCGTTATCTTAATGGACGCAAAATCCCGGTTAAAATCGACTAATGAGCCTGTGAAGAATATTGCCTTATCTTTGGGATTTAATAATATTTCTTTCTTCAACAAGTTCTTTAAGCAGCATACAGGAGTTACTCCACAAGAGTACAGAGGGCATTAAACTCCTTTCGATTGCCTTTTAAACGGCAATGTCACAATAAAGCGGCTTCCTTTTCCGATTTCCGATTCAACCGAAATACTTCCTTGTAGGTGCTCTACAATCGTTTTGCAGATAGAAAGCCCTAGCCCCGTACCTTGTTTGAAAGTATTGACCTTATAGAAACGGTCGAATATCTCTTTCTGGCATTCTTGCGGAATTCCTTCTCCCGTATCTTCCACAAACAGGTAAACCAATTGGTCTTTCTCTGAATGTGATGTGAAGCCGAAATGGATATAACCTTTCTCTGTAAATTTGCGGGCATTGTTTATGAAATTGCAAATAACCTGTTTCAAGCGTGTCGCGTCGGTATTAATGTAAATGTCATCATCCGGTAGTAACGCTTTTATTTCAATTTCCGGCAACTGTTTTACTGCTTGTTCTTTCTCTATATCTTTCATCATGGATTTTAGGGAACAACAGGAATAAGTGAATTTAATCGTGTTTGATTCTATTTTTGATAAGTCAAGTATATCATCAATCAATCGTACCAAATGCTCGCTGTTGATACTGATTAACCTTACAAAGTCAGCCCGTTCTTCATCGCTTAATTCATTATAAGTGGAAGCAATGACATCTGAGAAACCTACTATCGCATTTAACGGTGTCCGGATTTCATGGCTCATATTTGCCAAAAATGCCATTTTAAGCCGATCACTTTCTTCTGCTTTTTTACGAGCTTCAATCAGAGTGTTTTCTATATCTTTATATTCCTGAATACTCATACAGATTCCCACTAACCGATAAGGATGTCCGGAGATATTTGCGATATACGTGGATTGTCCTTCAAACCATTCCCATGTACCGTCTCCACGACGCAATCGAAATGGAACAGCTTTATCAAATGTTTCAATGCCGCTGAGTTGTACGACAAAGGCATCAGCCATAGTTTGTCGATCGTCCGGGTGAATCATGCTTACATATTCTTCCATTGTTAAGGTGTTGTTTTCTCCAGCCGGAATACCCAAATGGGTAAAATAACGATTATCTAAAGTAAACTCACTTCGATTTATATCGTAATACCAAGGATATATTCTGGTCCTTTGCAAAGCAGTGTTCAGAATATATTCTTGTGTGAGTTCCACTGTAATATTACGAAAAAAGAACAAGATGGTTTTTAAGTTTCCTTTATTTCTGATTGTAGCAAATTCTCCCCTTATAGGGAATTGTGTATGGTCTACTTGCTCCTGTATATAGGTATGTTCTGGAAGTGTATATATCCTCTCACCTTGACTAATCTTCTCTAAGATAGTTGACAAAATATCTTCTTTATTATTCAATAGCTTGAATATCTGACTTGTAGGGAGGGGCATCATTGTATTGACAGATGAATGAACATGAAGTTCTGTAAGAGCTTGCTGATTTAGTTGTATGATTTTTCCATTTATATCCAATATAATAACTCCGTCAGGTAGAATATTCAGCAATTCATCATCGTAGAGTGTTTGTTCGTTCACTTCCATGTGTTGTTGTTTTAATGCAAAGTATGAAGTAATAAATATAATTCCATAACAAAGAAACTCATTTCTTTTGAAGATAATACTACTTTAATGAATGTTTTTTAGCTTGTTTATATCGCTATTTTAATTTGCAATATATTGAGTGTTAATATGATATTCTCTTTTTAAGATTCGATATTCATATTTTAATCAGTGCTTTTATAGAGTACAAAAAGACTCCTCATCCGTCTACTTGATATGAAGAAAAAAGAACGAATGAAAATATATACTTTACTGTTTGGGGCATTGGTCGTTTGTCCGATGCAGGCACAGACAGTACATGATTGGGAAAACCACCATGTACTTCAAATCAATCGGAAACCGGCACGGGCTGCGTTTATTCCTTTCTCCACACAGAAAGGAGACTGTTCGGTATGCTTGGATGGAATGTGGAAATTCAGATGGACACCTGTACCTGACGAAAGAATCGTTGATTTTTATCAAACGAATTTTAATGATAAGGACTGGACTGATTTTCCGGTTCCTGCTAATTGGGAAATCAACGGATATGGTACTCCAATTTATGTATCAGCCGGTTATCCATTTAAGATAGACCCTTCGCGAGTAATGGGGGGAACCCAAGGCGGATTATGCGACTTATCAAGAAAGGAATCCGGTAGGGCAGTATCGGCGGCTTCTTATGGGTATTGGCAGATGAAGGTGTGAAACGCGTGGATATGGACGGATTCATTGATAATCAAGGCAACTTTGGCGTTGACGGTATTGTAGGGCCACATCACGAAAAGGAAGGTAGCTATGATGCGTATATCGGAGTATATCAGCCTTGTGACGGCCGAAACCGAGTGCTTTATACACTTCCCGAAAGTGGAATTTCTGTTTTGAATGTGATTCCACCGGTACGTAATAAGGTAAACTCAACGGATTTGTGCGGTCCTTCTTCACAAGCTAAGTGGGTGAATGGTTCCCAAACGGGGCGGATTGTTTTCCGGTTTATGGAATAAATAAAAAAAGGTGCTGACACCTGACATGATATTTAATTTTAAAAGTCATACAAATAAAGCAGAACAAAGATAATAATCATTATCTTTGTTCTGCTTTATATATTCTGATTACCGAAACGTTATAATACTACTCACACATGATGAAACATCTTTTTTCTTTTCTGATAATAGCTTCTTTGCTGTTATTTGGTTGCCGTTCAAAAACACAAAGTAATTTTCAGCCTGAACTTTCTGAACAAGCGGAGGAAAGCTATTCTTTACCTGAAGAATACGCTGAAGAAGTGATTGTTACAGGCAAGGTGCTGAACCGGGATTTTTATCCTAATGAAAAAGATTTGACTCTTATTATTCCTTTTTTTAGAAAAATGGAGAATCAGTACTGTGCACCTATCCAAAAGGATGGATCATTCTCTTTCCGTTTTCCTATTTTTGCAAAAATAAGGGAGATTTCTATTCGTAATTATGCCGAACATTTGTATGTGCATCCGGGGGATAGTGTATACGTAGAGATTGATTTTAAGGATATGTTTCATCCCAAAGTAACGGGTGATGCTGAAAAATTAAACCAAGAAATATTGGCTTTTACTGAGAATGCTTATTACTATATACAGAATTATAGTATAGGATCTAATTTGAATAATAATGATTTTGAAACAGAACTTAAAAGGGAGTATAATCTTCGTTTGGAACGTAGGCAAGAGTATATACAAAAATATAAGCCGTCAGAAGAAGTTGAATTTCTCACAGAAGAACTATTGAAACAGGATTATTATTATGCTTTGCTACTTTATGCTTCTCACATCCAAGATGAAACTGGTAAGGAGTTGGAGCGCTATCATGCGTTGTTGCCTGAAATTAACGGGCTTTACCATAAAGGCATACTATCAGCACGTTTATTTGATATTGCTGAAAGTGTAGAAAACTATATTTTATTTGGAATGGCTTTGAAAAATAGGAAATATCCGAAGATAGAGGATATGATGTCTCTAATTGGGGAGAATACATTGAATCAGTATTTGTATACAAAGATGATGGCTAATTGTTTGACGGCTAATGATACACTTGCTTTAGCAAAACGACACGCACAGTTTGATTCAATAGTGAAGATGCCGCATTTACGTGCACAGATTACCCAAATATATAATCGGACTAAGTCATATTTGGAAAATCCTCAATCGGTTTCCGATAATTTATTGTATGGAGTATTTCATGAAAATGCAAGTCAAAAAACGTCTATGTCATTTATGGAACCTATTTATGAAATGCTCGAGAAAGATCGTGGAAAAGTGATCTATTTTGATTTTTGGGTTAAGTGGTGCCCTCCTTGTTTAACGGAGATGGAACCGTTGAAGCAGTTACGCAGTAAGTATTCTACAAAAGATTTGGTCATATATTCTATATGTGGCAGCGAACCGAAAGAGGAGTGGGAGGAGTGCCTGGATAAGTATTCATTGAGGAACCGGGGAATTGAATGTATTTATGCAAATGATTTTTTTGGAAAAGAAAATTATCAGAAGATTTGTAACCAATGGAATGTGCATGATATGCCATATTATATCTTGATAAACAGAAAAGGACAGATTATTGATTTTGGTAGTTCGGCACGTCCGAGTAATCCGAATTTGCGATCTAGAATTGAGGAGGCGGTTAAAAATATAAAATAACTTTTTATTTGTTTTACTCAGAAGTAGAGGATAGTGAGTACAAAACGGCCGGATTTCCGTCTTTATTTTAGTAAAAATATAGATTGGAATGGAAAGCCGACTGAAACATCGAATATTTGTATTTTCTTTATTGGTATGGACTGTTATATGTCCTTCCGGTACTCAACAAACACATTCGCTTCACGAACAATTCTTGAATCCGTCCGATGAATCCCGATCCGGTGGAACTTTCACCGGAAGTGAAACAGAAGATTAATGAATTAAAAGAGGCAGGCGTGTTGGTTCCCGTTATTCCATCTAAGGAAGACGATTTATTTTTATTGCTAATCAAAGGATTGATACAGTCTTTCACAGTAGCTTATTTTTTAGCTCTGTGAAAGGCTGTGTTTTTGTTTTCGGATATTTAATGAGAAAATATTCAAGAATAAGGTTTCTGCTATGACTCTTTTTTGTACTTTTGCAGCCGATTTAAAAATACCACATGCATGAAGACAAGCGAATCTTTATTATCAAAAGGAAAATTCATTGCCGAATATTCTGCCCACCTAATGGGAGCCGGAGTACATACTTCGCGGGTTGTCCGTAATTCCAAACGTATCGGTGAGGCTTTCGGGCTAGACGTAAAATTAGGAGTATTTCATAAAAACATCATTCTTACGATTATTGACAAACAAACCAATGAGGCTTGCAACGAGGTTATAGACATTCCTGCACATCCTATTAGTTTTGAACATAACTCGGAATTAAGTGCATTGAGTTGGGAAGCCGTGGACAATCGCCTCTCGTTGGAAGAACTGACGGAAAAATACAGGAAAATAGTTTCCGCTCCGATGATACATCCTCTTTTTGTATTATTGCTGGTAGGATTTGCCAATGCTTCTTTCTGTAAACTGTTCGGAGGGGATTTGATTTCTATGGGCATTGTTTTCTCAGCCACAATTACAGGATTTTACCTGAAACAACAGATGCAGAAAAAGAAAATCAATCATTATATAACATTTATTGTTTCGGCGTTCGTGGCTTCCCTATGTGCATCCACAGCTTTGATATTTGATACGACTTCCGAAATAGCACTGGCAACCAGCGTACTGTATCTCGTTCCGGGAGTGCCTTTGATTAATGGTGTGATTGATGTGGTAGAAGGATATGTCCTGACCGGATTTGCCCGCTTGACGGAGGCGTCCTTGCTGATTGTCAGCATTGCGATCGGCCTTTCCTTTACATTATTAATGGTAAAAAGCAGCTTAATTTGATATGGTAGCACTCGATATTCTTTCCGATGGATTTTTTGCTGCAGTGGCGGGTATAGGCTTCGGAGCTATTTCCGACCCACCTTTGCGTGCATTTAAAATGATTGCGATTTTAGCGGCATTAGGACACGCATGTCGTTTTTGCCTGATGACTTATTTAGGGGTAGATATTGCTACCGCTTCTTTATTTGCCGGTTTGGTAATAGGTTTTGGTAGTCTATGGCTGGGAAAAAGGGTCTATTGCCCAATGACGGTACTCTATATTCCGGCATTGCTTCCGATGATTCCGGGCAAGTTTGCCTATAATATGGTATTTTCACTGATTATGTGTTTACAGAATATGAATGACCCGGAGCAACTGGATAAATTCATGGGTATGTTTTTCTCCAATAGCTTGATAGCCAGTACTGTAATATTCATGTTGGCGGTAGGAGCCACATTCCCGATGTTCCTGTTTCCACACCGGGCTTTTTCTTTAACAAGACATTAATTAAACTACTTTTATGGAGATTTTTTGGAGAACAATCGCATATTATAATTCAGCCACCTGGCTTTTGCAGATAGTTATTATTCTTATTGGTATCGTGCTGACAGCATTGCTCATCTGCCGGCCACGTCCGTGTGTGAAAATGGGAATGAAGTTCTACATGATAGGGCTGTATTCATGGATTTCAGTTATCTATTATTATATTTATTGTGAGGAACGCAGCTATAATGGAGTAATGGCTATGTTTTGGGGAGTAATGGCTATTATCTGGATTTGGGATACTATTACGGGATATACAACTTTTGAACGTACACATAAGTATGATATCTTATCGTATATCTTGTTGGCAATGCCTTTTATATACCCACTGGTTTCGTTGGCCCGCGGACTTAGTTTCCCGGAAATGACCTCTCCGGTAATGCCCTGTTCCGTGGTGGTATTTACAATCGGACTACTATTGCTGTTTGCTCATAAAGTGAATATGTTTCTGGTGCTTTTTCTTTGCCACTGGTCATTGATAGGATTATCCAAAACTTATTTCTTCCAGATTCCGGAAGACTTTTTGTTGGCAAGTGCAACCATTCCCGGCTTGTATCTTTTCTTCAGAGAGTATTTCCTGAATAACCTGCATGCCGATACGAAGCCGAAAGCAAAATATATTAATTGGTTATTAATAACTGTCTGTATCGGATTGGCTATATTACTGACCACTACAATGTTTCTGGAATTAGTACCCAAAAACTAATCTGAAACAGAGAGAATAGTTTTTTCTAGAAATAAAAAATCGCTTTTTATAACTATTAAAGTTATAGAAGGCGATTTTTGCATACCTGCCTATTGAATGGCATAGAATATTCGAAGAGCATATTGCATGACAACGTCAGGCAGCCATTTCTTACTCTTAGCGAATGTGACTTGTATCCATGGTCCGACTTTCGTACGGAAGGGAGGATTTTTGCATGCTACTATTTTACAGATTGCATGCCCTAACTTCTTCGGGTGACATCCGTTACGTTCTTCCTTTTCTATAATTTCCAATGATTTCAGGAAACTCTCCTTGTAATCGGTATTTACTCTTGTTGCTTCCGAAATATTCCGGTTATCTGTAAATCCGGTATTGAAATCTCCCGGTTCTACAATACAAACTTTTATATGAAACGGATGAACTTCCAAGGCTAAAGCCTCACTATATCCTTCGACTGCAAATTTAGAAGCGGAATAAAATCCCTGATAGGGGATACCCATTACTCCACCGATAGAACTGATATTGATGATTTTTCCTCTTCGTGCCTTGCGCATATAAGGCAGCACCACTTTGCACATGTTCACTACGCCGAAGAAATTAGTATTCATCTGCCCGGATATTTCATCTTCTGTTGCGAGTTCCAAAGCGCCGCCGATACCCATTCCGGCATTATTAATCAATACGTCAATCCGTCCTTGTTCTGATATAATCTGTCCGACAGCTTCGTGGATAGAAAGAATATTAGTGACATCGGCAACAAGCATTTTTACATTGTTCATGTTTCCGGAAGGCTTTCTACTTGTTCCGTAAACAATGTGCCCCTGTTCAGATAACATTTGCGCTGTGATTTTCCCGAACCCGGAAGATGCTCCGGTGATAAGTATGACTTGTGGTTGCATGTTTTTTCAGAAAGTGATATAACGGCCAATTATTACTCCTCTAATATAGCAGTCAGTTCTGCTCTCCAATCAGTTCCGTTCCGGGGTTGGAAAGTTTCGAATCCCAGCTCTTTGCCCATGTGGATATTTGAAGTTCCGTCATCTACAAATAAAGTTTCGGAAGGAATTATATTACAATCCTTTATCATAAAGTCGAATATTTCCGGTGCAGGTTTTGTATGTCCTACCTGATAAGATAGATACAGCTTGTCACAATAATCATTCAATGGCTTCTTCCTTGAGGAAAATTCGGGGCTACAAGCCCATGACATGACAAAAGGATTGGTATTACTAAGAATATATACATGATAAGACTTCCGTAATTCCAACATATAATCAAGTTTGCGCAAATCTACTTCGTTGAAGAAGCCCAGCCATGCCTGTTTGGTTTCTTCCATAGTAAGCTCTCGTCCGCATAAATCTCCCAGTTGTTTTCTAAATTCATCAGCGCTAAGTTTGCCTTCCTCCAATTCCTGAAATATTCCGGTTTGATGATATTTATCCAACCGACTGTCTGCATCCGTCAATCCCAGTTTGATAAATGCCTGAACGGCTTTATCACGGTCAATGTCTACAATAACTCCACCAAAATCGAATACAATGTTCTTAATCATGATATATTTTTTATTGCTACAAAGATACAGCTTATCTTCCTAATTAACTGCTTGCTGTTCCTTGATATTTATCAAGAAAAGTATAGAAAGTAAATTTAGACGAAAGAATAACAGTTATCAGACGATTAATTTTATACTATATCAAGTTTAGAGTTTACTAAAAGAAGGAAGAAATATTCGCTACTCTAGCAATAATCTTATAAATTTGTCGCATATTTGTATGTAGAGACTAAAAATTGAGACTATGAGTAATCTTCGAATTTTATTGTATGTATTTGTCCTCTCTTTGGCCGCATGTCATCCGGAGGGGACTAATGTGAAACAAGGATTAGATAAAGCTGCTCAATTAATGGAGCAAGATCCGGATACGGCATCCGTTATTCTTGAAACTATTCAAATGAACCAAATGAATGAGGCGCAACTTGCAGAATACAATTTGCTTTGTACTCAATTCAATGAAGATAAGAATATACCTCACTCTTCTGATCATCAGATTCGTCAGGCCGTGTCTTATTATGAGCAATACGGAAATGAAATTCAGAAGTCAAAAGCCTATTATTATCTGGCATGTGTAGAAAGTGATTTGAATCAGGAGAAAGACGCTGAAACTCATTTCAAAGAAGCAATAAGACTAGCTGCGCAAACAGAAGAATATGAACAAATGACTAAGATTTGCAGGAGATGTAGTCTTTATTATCAGAAATATGGCAACTTTGACGAAGCGCTGGAAATGGAAAGAAAAGCGTATGCCAGCCAATTGATGTTGATTGACAGTAAAGACCGTTCTACCGTGATTCTGTCTTCCGCTTTGGGAGTGTTCGGTGCCATGTCCCTCTTGCTTGGATTGCTATGGAAGAAACATCTGTCTGTACACTCGCAACTGGACACCTTTAAGGAAGAAATGCAGATGAAAGAGGTTGAATCTGACAAACTGGCGATGCAATGTAATTATCTCGAAGAAAAGTATCAATCCCTTCAACAGCATATTTATGAAAATTCTCCGGTTATCTCGAAAGTCCGTCAGTTGAAGGAACGAACTGCTTTGTCTCCCAAAATACCGTCTTTTTCAGAAAGAGACTGGACGGAACTTTTACGACTTCAGGAAAACGTTTACGGCCTTGTATCCAAATTGAAAGAGATAAGTCCGAAACTTACAGAAGAAGATTTGAGGGTATGTGCTTTTTTACGCGAAGGTGTTCAGCCTACTTGTTTTGCAGATTTAATGAAACTGACTGTTGAGACTCTGACCCGGAGAATCTCCAGGATAAAAACGGAGAAATTAATGCTGGCAAACTCTAAAGAATCGTTGGAAGATATTGTGAAATCATTATAGTCTGCATTTGTCTGTGCTTGTTTATGTGACGTTGTTGAATATCAACTGATTATAAGTATAAACTGTCCGTATTCGTCCGATAAGAATCTTCTCTTTTATATGCTTGTTCTATAACTTTGCAAACAAAAAAGTTACAGAGCAATGAATAACTTATTATTTAAAAAATGGAATGATTTTAGTGGGTGGATTGTTTTTCTAATAGCAGCTTTTGTATATGGAATGACGATTGAACCTACTGCTAGTTTTTGGGATTGTCCCGAATTTATTTCGTGTGCCGAAAAGTTACAAGTAGGGCATCCACCGGGTGCACCTTTCTATATGCTCGTAGGAAACCTGTTTACCCAGTTTGCTTCCGAGGCATCGCAAGTGTCTTGGCTGGTGAATTTTCTGAATGCGTTGTTGAGTGCCGGTTGCATCCTGTTTCTTTTTTGGAGCATCACCCGGTTAGTAAGATCCCTGATAGTAAATGAAGAGCAGAATTTATCAACGATAGATGTTATCGTCATTCTGGGGTCGGGATTTGTCGGAGCCTTGGCATATACATTCAGTGATACATTTTGGTTCAGTGCGGTAGAAGGTGAAGTTTATGCTTTCTCTTCTTTTCTTACGGCATTGGTCTTCTGGATGATTCTTCGCTGGCAAGATGAATCGGATTCGGTATATGGTGACCGTTGGATTATCCTGATAGCTTTTATTATTGGGCTGTCAATTGGAGTGCATTTGCTTAATCTGCTCTGCATCCCGGCCATTGTGCTGGTTTTCTATTATCAGAAGTATCATGCAATATCGTTTAAAGGAGTAGCTGCTGCAATTGTCATATCCGGTCTTCTTATCGTATTTATCCTTTTTGTTTATATTCCTGGCATAGCTGATATGGGAGGGTGGTTCGAACTGCTCTTTGTCAATGTGTTCGGACTTCCTTTCCATACGGGGCTGATCGTCTTTTTAACTTTAACATTTCTCGTACTGGTCGGAGCCATTTATCGTTTCCGAAAACGTATGTTGCATACTTCTTTATGGTGCTTGCTTATGCTCACCGTAGGCTATACCACCTATGCGGTGATACTGATTCGTGCCAACGCTAATACTCCGCTTAATGAGAATGCGCCGGACAACATTTTTACACTTAAAAGTTATCTGAATCGCGAGCAGTATGAAAGTGCTCCTCTGCTTTATGGAAAAACTTATGCATCCGAACCGGAATATGTGCCTGAAGGTGACTATTACAGAGTAAAAACGACAAAGGGAAGTGCTGTATATCGTCCGGATAAGGAAAAAGGTAAATATAAAATAATCCGGTATAAAGAAGATGTGTGCTATACTCAGAATATGTTGTTTCCCCGAATGTGGAATGAGCGAATGGCTGCTTCATACAAAAATTGGACGGGAGGAAGCGAAGCGGCTCCCACGCAAAAAGAAAACCTCACTTATTTCATTACCTATCAGCTCAATTATATGTATTGGCGCTATTTCTTATGGAACTTTGTAGGACGGCAGAACGATGTGCAAGGGAGTGGCGAACCGGAACATGGGAACTGGATAACGGGAATTTCCTGGTTAGATAATTTAAGATTAGGTGACCAAAGTTTGTTACCGGAATCTTTACGTCAGAACAAAGGGCACAATGTGTTTTACGGACTGCCGCTATTATTAGGACTGTTCGGAATCTATTGGCAATGGAACCGCAGTAAGAAAGGCAAACAGCAGTTTAGTGTACTGTTCTTCCTTTTCTTTATGACGGGACTGGCTATTGTGCTTTATCTGAATCAAACTCCCGGTCAGCCGCGTGAACGGGACTACGCATACGCCGGTTCGTTCTATGCTTTTGCTATCTGGATAGGGATAGGAGCGGCAGGATTATGTGATATGCTTCGCCGGAAAACAACTTCGACGGTGCAAGTCAGTGTGTTAATGACAATCTGTTTATTGATTCCGGTGCAAATGGCGAGCCAGACCTGGGATGACCATGACCGGAGCGCCCGTTTTACTTGTCGCGACTTTGGGGCTAACTATCTGATGACTCTTCCCGATGAAGGAAATCCGATTATTTTTTGTAACGGAGATAACGATACGTTCCCGCTATGGTATAATCAGGATACGGAAGAAGTACGCAGGGATGCACGTGTTTGTAACCTAAGTTATGCGCAGACCGATTGGTATATTTATCAACAGCAATGCCCGTTGTATAATGCTCCCGGACTGCCTATAAGCTGGAATAAAAATCAATATAAGGAAGGAACCAACGAATATGTGGCCGTACGTCCGGAACTGAAAAAACAAATTGAGGAACTGTACCGGAAGCACCCGGAGGAAGCCCGTGACAGCTTCGGAGAAGACCCGTTTGAGGTAAAAAATATCTTGAAATATTGGGTGTTCTCAGAGAAACCGGAGTTTCACGTAATCCCTACGGATACGATAAATATCCACATTGATAAGGACGCGCTGCTCCGTTCGGGAATCATGCTCCCCAAAACAATCCGACATTTGAAAGGGGAGGACTTGAAGGATGCCATACCGGACAAACTGTATATTCCTTTAACGGATATACGTATGTTGACTAAAGTCGATTTACTCATGCTGGAAATGCTTGCCAACTGTAATTGGGAACGTCCGCTTTATCTTGCAATTTCCGTAGGAAGTGTCAGTAAGCTGAAGTTTGACAATTACTTTGTACAGGAAGGATTAGCATTCCGCTTTACACCTTTTGACTATAAGAAGTGGGGAGATGTCGGTGAAAACAGACTTTATGCAGTAGATGTGGAAAGGCTTTATGACAACGTTATGAATAGATATAAATATGGCGGACTGGATACTCCGGGGCTCTATCTGGATGAAACAACACTACGCACGTGTTGGTATCATCGCAGGCTTTTTGCGCAACTTGCCAAAGAACTGATAGCGCAAGGAGATAATGAGCGTGCAAAGAAAGTACTCGCTTATGCGGAACAGGTTATTCCGGGATATAATGTTCCCGAAACACATGAAAGCGGTTCTTATGATATAGCGACGGCCTATGCTGCTTTGGGTGAAAAAACGAAAGCAGTGACTCTGGCTGTACATTTGATAGCTGAAGCGGAAGATTATATAAACTGGGCTTTTTCATTAAAAGGAAACCGTATAGAAATGGTTCGCAATGATTGTATCTATAAATTCTGGCAATGGAACCAATATAATGAACTCTTGAAGAAGATAGACGGAGAAAAATATAAAGAGAGCAACTGGCAGTTTGAGGAAAAATATGCGCTATTCGCTCCAACTATGAATTACAAAAACTAAAACGGAAGAAGAATATGAAATCAAAAATAATGAAACAGAAAGAGACAGAAACAGTATTTAGCAGAAGAAATTATATAATTCTGCTAATTGGTTCGGTAGTAATAATAGTAGGTTATCTATTCATGAGCGGTGAGGGGAGTACCCCTGCCGCCTACAACCCTGATATATTCAGCGGATTGCGTATAAAGGTAGCACCCGTAGTATGTCTGACAGGATATTTGATAAATATATTCGGTATTCTATACCGCCCCAGGCGGAGTTAATTATCTCAATGTTTTCCATGCATACATCATCACCACTATGAATGAAAGCAACGGAACGATGAATGAGAAGGACATTGTAGTCTGGTCTGCTACATATCCCATGAGCAAGGGGCCGACAGCCCCTCCAATGGGAGACATCATTAAATAAGAGGATGCACGTTTGGTATGATTGCCCAGTCCCCGTAATGAAAGTGCAAAAATAGTAGGAAACATAATTGCTTCAAAAGCGTAACCCAAGAAAAGAGCTATTAGTGATATGATCCCCAGATTCAGTACAATTAAAGAACTTGTTACGACTGTACCGACAGCACAAAAGAACAATACTTTCTCTGCCCGTATCTGCCGCATCACCCAACTACCGGCAAATCGTCCGCACATAAATAGCCCCAGACCACCGAACGAAAGAATCACAGAAGCATCGCGGGCGTTCATCCAGCCGTCATCTACCACATAATTAATAAAAAAACTATTAATAGAGATTTCTGCAATTTCATAACAGAATAAAGCTGCGATACCAAAAATAAAAAGCTTGTGTGACCAGAGTCCCTGTGCCTGCCCCTGTTTATCCGTGTCTTCTTCATGGGTAATCTCCGGCAAACGGACTTTGTTAAATACTAAAGCAACTGCCAGTACAATGATTCCCATTAATGTATATGGCAATGAGATATTCGAACTACCTTCTTCCGAAAACAATAATAAACCTCCTATAAGCGGCCCGCAGATACAACCCAATCCGTTAAATGATTGTGCCAGATTTAATCGGCTGGCGGCAGTTTCCCGTTCACCTAATTCCGTCATATAAGGATTGGCGGCTGTTTCCAAAAATACCAAACCGCAGGCAATGACAAACAGGGAGAAAAGGAAGAACTGAAACGACATCCAGTATTCACCGGGAATAAAAAGCAGCGAACCGATACCATAGAGCAACAAACCGAATACTACTCCTTTGCGATAGCCATATTTATTGATAAACAGTCCTGCTGGGATAGCCATGACGAAATATCCCAGATAAAACATGACTTGTACCCATGCCGAATGAGCACGGCTTATATTCATCACATCCTGAAAATGCTTGTTTAACACATCTAAAATAGCATGTGCAAATCCCCATAGAAAGAAAAGGGAAGTGACCAGAATAAAAGGAATCTGATATTCCTTCTTGACTAATTTCTGCATAGTGAGTTTATTAAAAAAGAGCGTTCTTTGCCTTCGGGGCACAAAGATAGGCAAAATGACGATAAGATGTTCATATCATGATATCGCTTTTACAAAAAAGAATAATAGGTAACAAAAAAAGATTTAGCCCGTCTATAAACAGTGATTCTGTAATATTGGTATAATAATCTGTAATCTATCTACTTTGCGAATATTTAAAATCGAGTATATTTGCTGCATAAATTATTAGTATAAATAAAGTATATGATGCTAAAAAAGTAATGAGTGCTTGATTAATCTGTAATATAGATATAAACTACTATAAAAAGAAAACAATTTAATTATGTTACGTACTATCAGACTTACAGCCGCGATTGTGTGTTTTACACTTGTCACCCTGTTATTTCTCGACTTTACAGGGACATTGCATACATGGTTCGGATGGCTGGCAAAAATTCAATTCCTGCCGGCTGTATTAGCCTTGAATGTAGGTGTGGTATTATTCCTTATCATACTTACAATCTTGTTCGGGCGTATTTATTGTTCGGTCATTTGTCCTTTGGGAGTATTTCAGGATGCTATTTCGTGGGTATCCGGCAAACGTAAAAAGAATCGTTTCCGTTATTCTCCGGCTATGAAATGGCTCCGCTATGGCGTTTTAGCAGTGTTTATTATTGCAATGATTGTAGGCTTGAATGCTTTGGCAATTCTGATAGCACCTTATAGCGCGTATGGGCGAATGGTCTCTGCTTTGTTCGCTCCGGTTTGGCAGTGGGGAAACAACCTTCTGGCATACTTTGCCGAACGGGCCGGCAGTTATGCTTTTTATGAAGTGGACGTATGGATAAAAAGTTTTTCTACTTTGGTTATTGCCGTGGTTACTCTAATTGTACTTATTATATTGGCATGGCGTAATGGACGGACTTACTGTAATACGATTTGTCCGGTAGGTACGGTATTAGGATTCATATCCCGATATTCTATCTTCAAACCGGTGATTGATACTTCCAAATGTAACGGATGCGGATTATGTGCACGTAATTGTAAGGCGTCCTGTATTGATGCGAAAACGCATAAAATAGATTATAGCCGTTGCGTCGTTTGTATGAACTGCTTGGGAAAATGTAAGAAAGGGGCTATTAAATACACAAGACGTATCCCCGAAATAGAAGCGGAACCTGAGATGATAACTACCTCCAAAGCTAAATCCGTTACTACGGAGCAAGTAGACAATGCTCGCCGCAGTTTTCTTTCTGCATCGGCTATCTTCGCAACCACCGCCGCACTAAAAGCACAGGAAAAGAAAGTGGACGGCGGACTGGCAACCATTGAAGACAAGAAGATTCCCCATCGGGAAAATCCCATTTTACCTCCCGGTTCATTAAGTGCGCGCAATTTTGCACAGCATTGCACAGCCTGTCAATTATGTGTTTCGGTTTGTCCTAATCAGGTACTCCGCCCTTCTGGCAATTTGTTGACTTTGATGCAGCCGGAAATGTCTTATGAACGTGGCTATTGTCGTCCTGAATGTGCAAAATGCGCGGAGGTCTGTCCTACGGACGCTATTCATCTGACTAGCCTTGCTGATAAGTCTGCCATTCAAATCGGGCATGCCGTATGGATTAAAGAAAACTGCGTACCGTTGACCGATGGAGTTGAATGTGGCAACTGTGCGCGTCATTGTCCGACCGGTGCTATCCAAATGGTAGTTTCCGATCCGGATATGGCGGATTCTCCCAAAATTCCGGTTGTGAATGCGGAAAAATGTATTGGCTGCGGAGCTTGTGAGAATCTATGTCCGTCCCGTCCTTTCAGTGCTATTTATGTAACAGGACATCAGATGCATAGAATTATATAATCTAAATTGAGATGAGATTATGGAAGAAAAGAATAAAAAAAACATAAACAGAAGAGATTTTATTAAAATTGTAGGTATCAGTGCAGCTACATCAACAGCCATATTATACGGATGTTCTTCTAAAGGTACTTCCTCATCAAATAGTGTATCGGGAGAAGGGGAAATACCTACTGATAAAATGACCTACCGTACTTCGCCAACAACAGGTGACCGTGTTTCACTTTTGGGATACGGTTGTATGCGTTGGCCTCTTAAGCCATCTCCCGACGGTAACGGTGAGGTAATCGACCAAGACGCGGTGAATGGATTAGTAGATTATGCTATTGCTCACGGAGTAAACTATTTCGATACATCTCCGGCTTATGTGCAAGGTTTTTCTGAGAAGGCAACAGGCATTGCATTAAGCCGCCACCCACGTGACAAATATTTTATTGCCACCAAACTGTCCAATTTCTCGCCGGACACATGGTCTCGTGAGGCTTCACTTAGAATGTATCATAAATCATTTACAGAGCTTCAAGTAGATTATATTGACTATATGTTGCTTCATGGTATCGGTATGGGAGGAATGGATGCCCTTAAAGGACGGTATCTGGACAATGGTATGCTCGACTTCCTGATTAAAGAGCGTGAAGCGGGACGTATCCGGAATCTCGGATTTTCTTATCATGGGGATATTGAAGTTTATGATTATCTCCTCTCCCGGCATGATGAAATAAAGTGGGACTTTGTGCAGATACAGCTAAACTATGTTGACTGGAAACATGCCAAAGAGACAAATACCCGAAATACCGACGCAGAATATCTGTACGGTGAATTGGCTAAAAGAGGAATCCCTTCTATTATTATGGAACCGTTGTTGGGCGGACGTCTGTCTAAGTTGAATGATAATTTAGTAGCACGACTCAAACAGCGCCGTCCTGAAAACAGTGTTGCATCGTGGGCATTCCGTTTTGCCGGTTCTTTTCCGGATATATTGACCGTACTAAGCGGTATGACTTATATGGAACATTTACAAGATAATCTCCGTACCTATTCACCATTGGAACCACTTACTGATGAAGAAAAAGAATTTCTTGAAGAAACGGCGCAATTAATGTTGAAATACCCTACCATTCCTTGCAATGACTGTAAATATTGTATGCCCTGTCCGTATGGGTTGGATATTCCGGCTATACTGTTACATTATAATCGTTGTGTCAACGAGGGCAATGTTCCTGAAAACGGGCAAGATGAAAATTATGCGAAAGCACGCCGGGCATTTCTTGTCGGTTATGATCGCAGCGTGCCCAAACTCCGACAGGCCAGTCATTGTATCGGATGTAATCAGTGTGTGTCACATTGTCCGCAGAATATTGATATACCGAAAGAATTGCATCGGATAGACCAATTTGTAGAACAACTGAAACAAGGGACTTTATAATGGAAGAATTAATCAATCTACTACATACAGGAGGATATTCCTGTGTGATAGCCAACGAAGGAAAGATTCGCACTTTTACCCAACGCGGAGTAGCCGATTTATACGATTTGCTGACCCGGGAGCCGGAGTTCCTGAAAGGAGCTCTGATTGCTGATAAAGTAGTTGGGAAAGGAGCTGCCGCCCTCATGATTTTAGGTGGTATAAAAGAGTTATATACAGATGTTGTCAGTTCAAACGCTATGGACTTGTTTCGGACATCAGATGTAAAAGTAGACTTTGTACAGGAAGTGCCCTTTATATGGAATCGCGACCATACAGGCTGGTGTCCCGTAGAAACTATGTGCAGTGAAGAGGAATCGGCCGAAGCTATTTTGCAGCTGATTCGTGGCTTTCTCGAAAGAATCAAAAATAAAGAGTAAAAATACAGACTAAAGTATGAGAAAGAATACAGTTTGTTTATTTCTATTCAGTAGTCTGTTGTCCATTTCGGGAATGGCAGAAAACAGAAAAGACAGTACGCAAGTAGGACGAAATTATGTTATTGATGAGGTCGTAGTTACTGGAACACGCAATGAAACGGATATACGCCATTTGCCTATGACTATTTCCATTGTCAATAGACAACAGATAGAAAAAAGGTATGAACCTTCCTTGTTGCCATTATTGACCGAACAAGTACCGGGGTGGTTTACTACCAGTCGTGGTATTATGGGATATGGTGTGTCTACAGGTGCAGCAGGTGGCATGAGTTTACGGGGGATTGGTGGTAGTCCGACAGCGGGGCTATTAGTCTTAATTGATGGTCACCCGCAATATATGGGGCTAATGGGACATCCGATAGCAGATGCCTACCAATCCATGCTGGCAGAAAGGGTAGAAGTTCTACGTGGTCCTGCATCTGTCCTTTATGGTTCGAATGCAATGGGCGGAGTTATCAATATTGTTACCCGTAAACAACAGGAAGAAGGGGTGAAGAACAATATGCAAGTAGGTTATGGTTCTTATAATACTTTGCAGACAGAATTTTCAAATCGGGTGAAGAAAGGGTGTTTCAGCAGTGTCGTGACAGGTTCATACAACCGGACGGATGGACATCGTCCCGATATGGAGTTCGAGCAATATGGAGGATATGCCAAACTAGGCTATGACTTTAGTACTTTCTGGAAAGTATGGGGAGATATAAATGTAATGCATTTCAATGCTTCCAATCCTGGAACGGTTCAAACTCCGCTTTTCGACAATGATTCACGCATCACTCGCGGTATGACTTCGTTTGCTTTAGAGAATCATTATGAAAAGACTTCAGGTACCTTGAGCTTTTTCTACAACTGGGGACGGCATAAGATAAACGACGGATATAAAACTGGAGAAGAACCACAAAAGTCACATTTTAATTCCAAAGACCGGATGCTGGGTATATCGTGGTATCAGAGTGCCACTCTTTTCACGGGTAACCGTGTGACAACAGGATTTGATTATCAACATTTCGGAGGGGAATCTTGGAATAAAGTTCTGGCTACGGGCGAACGCAAATCGGGAGTAGATAAGCAAATGGATGAATTTGCAGGGTATATTGACTTTCGTCAGGATATAAATAGTTGGTTATCTCTGGATGCAGGAGTCCGTGTAGATCATCATTCTCATGTCGGTACAGAATGGATTCCACAAGGAGGTCTGGCATTTCATCTTCCGAAAAATACGGAAATAAAGGCAATGGTAAGTAAAGGCTATCGCAATCCGACTATCCGGGAAATGTATATGTTTGCTCCTGCCAATCCCGAGTTGGAGCCTGAAAAGATGATTAATTATGAGTTCTCGTACTCTCAATGTTTATTGGAAGGAGCATTGTCTTACGGAATGAACCTTTACTACATCAATGGCGACAATATTATTATGAGTAATGGATTGACGCCCCCTTTGAATATCAACTCCGGAGAAATTGAAAACTGGGGCATTGAAACCAATGTCGGCTATCGTATTAACTCTCATTGGAACATCTATGCCAATTATAGTTGGCTGCACATGGAAAATCCCGTTCTGGCCGCTCCTGAACATAAACTATATGCAGGTATGGACTATACCTCCGGTCGTTGGAATATTTCAACAGGCTTTCAATATGTGAGCGGACTTTATTCCTCCGTTACAAAGAGGCATGAGCAACAAGAAAATTTTGTTCTATGGAATCTTCGAGGCAACTATCGTATATGTCATTTTGCAGATATCTTTGTCAAAGGAGAGAATTTGTTAGCGCAACGATATGAAATAAATGCAGGCTATCCCATGCCAAAAGCAACATTTATGGGTGGCATTAATGTGAATTTTTAAAATAATGAAGATATGGAAACAACAACCGTGAAACTCTATTCGTTGGATTACAGCAACGTAAAGACCTATTGGGCAGCCTCGTTATTCATCATTGGTAACATCCTTTTTCCCCAACTCTTTCATCTCATTCCACAAGGAGGAATAACTTGGCTGCCAATCTACTTCTTTACACTGATTGGGGCTTATAAATATGGTTGGAAAGTCGGTTTACTGACTGCCGTCTTATCACCGGCTATAAATTCTCTGCTGTTTAGTATGCCGGCTCCCGCCACATTATCTGCAATTTTATTGAAATCCGTATTATTGGCTATTGCTGCCGGATGGACAGCGCAACACTTCAGACGTATTTCTGTCATAATGCTGATAGGGGTAGTATTTGCCTATCAGGTAGCAGGTACATTAGGAGAATGGATATACATTGGTAATTTTTATAATGCTATCCAGGATTTCCGCATTGGAATTCCCGGGATGTGTCTGCAAGTATTCGGAGGTTATCTTTTCATTAAGTATCTGATATGTAAATAACTCATTCGAAGAATAATTAAAGGAGGTAACTTTTTCCTAAAACGAGAAAGTTACCTCCTTTTTAGTCATCGGATAAATTGTCTTCCGTTATAATAGGAGAGGAGTTACTTCCTTCTTTTGCATATTTAGTCGGACTCATCTTATAATGTTTCTTGAATACCTCCCGGAAGTATTTGCTTTCAGAGAAGCCGGTCATATCTGAGATTTCGGCAATAGTATGTCCACCTTCTTTTAATAGTTGTGTAGCACGTTTCAAACGGGTAATTCGAATCAGATCTGTCGGAGACTGTCCTGTCAACGCCTTCAGTTTACAATAGAAACTAGTACGGCTCATGTGATGCAACTCACAAAGTACATCGACAGAGAAACCTGTATTATCCATATTTTCCTCAATACTTTTCTTTACAGCGGATATAAACTGCCAATCAAGACTGGTGGTTCCGTTTGCTGACGGTATCATAGGTTCCGAATCAATATCCAGATTAGCATATCTGCTACGTAACAACGCCCTGTTAGCCAATAAGTTTGCAATACTTGCTTTCAATATTCTCACGTTGAAAGGTTTGACAATATATGCGTCTGCACCGATTGACATCCCGTCAAGAATGTTGTTTTCATCTCCCAAAGCTGTAAGCAGCAGTACCGGAATATGTGATGTCTCAATATCATTTTTTATAGCGACACATAGCTCATCGCCTCTCATCTCCGGCATCATGATATCTGAAAGAATAAGGTCGGGCCAGAATTCTTTTGCAATAATTAGTGCTTCCCGCCCATTTCCGCAAGCTTGTACGTGATACATCGAAGATAATGAACTGACCAGATAGGAACGCAATTCATCATTGTCTTCTACAATTAGAATACGTTGTGAGTTTGTTGTTTCTACGGTATTCACCGGTGTGGCAGAAATATTGGGAACCGTCAGTTCAGGAGTCTGTTCCAACGGTTTGGCTGGTGGAATCAAACCGGCATTCTGAAAATGCTTATTACTTTTCGGGAAAACAATCCTGACAGTAGTTCCTTGATGTTCTATACTTTCCACATTAATCTTACCACCATGAAGACGAACTAATTTTCCTACCAGCATTAGCCCGATGCCACTACCCGTAACTTTGGAATTAATAGCATTACTGGCTCGGAAATGGAGCTTGAACAACTTACTCTGCTCACTGGATGGAATTCCAATGCCCGTATCCTCAATTATTACTTTCCAAGAATCATTACTTTCGGATACTGAAACACTTACTTTACCATTCTCCGGAGTGTATTTTAGTGAATTTGATAAAATGTTTTTTAGAATTGAATCCATTTTCTCCTTGTCAAACCACACATTCAAATAACTGAAAGAACTCTCATAGGTGAAGTCAATATGTTTGATAGCAGCATAGGAAGAAAAAGTTTCATATACTTCGTGCATATAGGTGTTCAACTCATATTCGGAAACACACAATTCTGAAGAATACACATCCGCACGCTCAAAATTAATAAGATTGTTGGTTAACCGTAAAAGAGTCCCCACATTTCTTAATGCAGTATTTGCACGAGTTATTCCGTTGGCGGATAAAGGTTCTTCATCCAGCAGTTCCTCTAAAGGAGCTTTAATCAGAGTTAGCGGAGTACGTATGTCATGAGCTGTATTAATGAAGAAACTCGTCTTTTCATCTGAAATTTTCTTTTGCTTTCTTAAATTCATAACCCGTAGAATAAAGATGAATCCCAAAATTACTAATAACACGTAACAAGTGATTGCCCACCAACTAGACCAAAAAGGGTGCGTAACGACAATTCTCATTGTACGCTCTTCAAAAACAATATCATGTTCTTCCCTTGAAATGGCACGTACATAAAGAGTATATTTTCCCGGTGGCAAATTGGTATAGCGAATCAGATTGGCTGTTCCCGGTTCGGTCCATTTTTCGAAGAAACCATCCAACTTCCATGCATAGAGAGCATTTCCCGGAGAATCATAGTTGATAGTGGAAACTCTAAATGAGAATGTATTCTGATTATATTTCAGCTCCAACACATCCGTATCATTGATACTTTTCTCCAATGGAGAATCTTCTTCTCCCGGATATACAGGCTGGTATGAAATATTCAAATCGCTGAATATCATCTTTGTATATACATAATCGGGGAACTTTACATTTTGGGGAAGTTCGATAGCTCCGTCCGTACTACCAAATACAAAGTTCTTATTTTTACGTAATACTCCGGATGAAGCATTGAAATAGGCAGGCAATAATCCTTCTCCTTTGGTCCAGTTATGGAATATTTTTTCCTTCGTATGAAAACTGGTGACCCCATTTTCCGTACTCATCATGATTCGTCCGTCAACTTCAGGCAAAATAGTAAAAATGCTGTTGGAAACAAGTGCGGAATTTTTAGCTATATAATGCTCAAATTTCTTATTTTGTGCATCATATATAAATACTCCCGCTCCATTCGTACCAACATATAGCAGTCCGTTATCTGCTTGATAAAGCGTATTGATGTAGGTCGATCCGGCTTCCAACTTAATATATTCGTATTTCCCGGAGTCTCTATTCAGCAAATACAATCCCATTGCCGTTCCGATCCACATATTATGACTATCCTTTTCGGCAATAGCTGTAATAGAACTTACTCCCGGATATAGGCGAACACTGTTAGTTGCCAAATCAAAGCATTTTAAATTATAGTATCCTCCCGACCATATATGTCCTTTTGAGTCTTTTATCATATCACGGATATATTTATCCGGGCGCATATTTATGTGTGAAAGTAAATAAGGAGAGAAATATTCCACGGATAAATCTGCTTTATTTATCTTGTATATACCGGAAGTATAGCCTCCTGCCCAGATAATGCCGGGTGAAACCTCACATAAAGTTATGAATATATGATTTTTGTCTTTTAGCTGATGATTGAAAGAACTCAGAAAAGAATGCCATTCTCCCGTTCCCGAATTGTAAAGACTAATGCCGTTACTCGTACCAAACCATAAATCTCCATCACTGTCTTCAATGACAGCGTGCACCTGGTCATTGACAATGGACTGCTTGTTGCCCATAGAGTGTTTCATCCAATGATAGTTTTCATAACGATAATCTATAACTGTAATTCCTGTAGGATAATTGGCAAGCCATATTCGTTTTGATTCATCAACAAATACGTCATTGATGTTGTCACCATTCATTTCATTATAGCTCTGGTAATTTGCTGATATGTAACGTTCTAATATGCATTTGTTCATGTCTAGCTTATATACGCCCATGCCTTCGGTTGCCACTAATAGTTCTGTTTCATTTAATGGTCTGATACGGGTTATATTCACATCACTAAGATCTGCTTCAGGCCGGATAATCTCTTGGGAAAGCATATCATATACAAAAATACCCCTCTCAAATGAGCCGATATATAATTTTTTTTGCTGTTGCTGGAAATACAACACACTTACTTGCGTATGAAAATAATCAAGCGTCTCGGTAGGGATAATTTGTAAAGCACCGTTTTCCAGTTTAGCATACCTCACGCCTGTTTCTGTTGCTATAAAGAAATGATTGTCATCTATCTGCTCTATGGCTGTAATATTGCTGTGTAGTATATTAGGGAACTGAAATGTATGAGCATTTTTGATATTGTATAATACAATAGAATCATTGCAGCATAACCAAATATTATTGTTGTGGTCTACATAACCATAACTAATCGTTTTCGATATATCCGGTAGTTTATATCCTATCGTAAAACGATCATATTGCTTTTCATATTGAAAGAGACGTCCTTTTCTGCCAATCACCCATAAACCTGCCTCCGGAGTAGCATATAACCAACCGAGGTGTATTTGGGAAGCAACGGAATTATTATCTTTGTTCAGTTTATAATGCTTTATATCTTTACCATTATAACGATCCATTCCTTCATTGGTAAGAAACCACATATAGCCTTGATCATCTTTCTGAATGTTGAATATCCTTCGATTACTTAATCCATTTTCTATTCCTATATATTTGTAAGTTTGTGCCGTGACCAGAATAGGAAACAAAAGGAAAATATATACAATGTATTTCATATAATCATTTATTTTTAAATTGTTTTTAACTGCTATTTAAAAATAATAGTTTACGAAACTATACAAAAGCGATGAGAAAAACAAAGAAATGTAGCACATTCTTATAGAAAACTTTCGTTTGGAAATTTTTTGTTTCCTAAGTTGATTATTTACTTAACGAAGTTGACTTTTCTGAAGCTTTTTTTGGTATACCCATATACTTAATATAAAATAAACGAGTACTTGAATCCATAAAGTAATATATTCTGGTCGTATATCAGCCATACTTGCTCCCATTGAATTTAATTGTACAAAAGCAAGTGTTGCAGGAGCTGCCGGAAGAATATAATGTGCCGCTTTCCAATACCAAGGCATTAACTCCATTGGGTAAGAAACTCCGGAAAGGAAAATCAATCCGACTGAAAAGAAAGCTATCATTAACAAAGGTGCTTCCGAATCGGTAAAATAACGGGAAGCAGCTAGTCCGAGGAAAGAAGTAGCTATCAGGTAAGGAATCATTAATAGCACAATATACAGACCATTTCCAATATTGGGAATACTGAAAAAATAAGGGAGCAATCCTAATAAAAAGAAAGAAAAGATAGCATACAATCCGCAATATACAAATGCCTTTCCTGCTACAATGCGTATGGCGGCTGCCCAAGTATGGCCGAAAGGAGCGTAAGTACGGATTCCGTCTGAACTATATTCTTCTCCGGTCACCATACCGATAACCATTAGCAAAGTTTGAAATATAATAATCATCATAACGGCAGGAATCAGGTAGGAACCATATCCTTCCGTATAATTATAAAGTGCGGTCCCTTCTACATTGATCGGTTTTGCCATAGTTACAGCCAATAATCCCTGTGGGGGCAGAAACACAGCTTCATCGGGTCGGTATTTATCGTTAATCGCCAACATCACACGTGACGAAGCTCCTTGTAAGGCTTCAAAGTACAAAAATGCATCAGTTGTTGCATAAAGGGAAAAAATAGATTCATCTCCACGAAATACCCGTGCCTCAAAATCGTGCGGCAGATACAGTATTCCTTGTACTTTGCCTCGTTTCATCCATTCTTTGGCTTCATTATAGTCCATTGCCTGACTGTAAACATCAGCTTGCGGAGTAGCATCCAACCAACGGATGAAATTACGGCTCAACTCACTGTGCGAATTGTCGACTATGGCGATAGGGACATCTGTCACAATGTTAGGGGCATACATATAATTATAGAGTAACCCGTATACAAAAATACCTCCTATCAATACTAACAATACTGCATAGCTGGTACTGATAGCCAGAAATTCACGCTGAATGATGAATGATAACTGCTGTAATTTACTTAATGTTTTCATACTTATGACTTTCTATGGCTCTTTTTAAATGAGGAAGCAACGAAAAAGCGAGCAGGGGGAAAATACAAAGAAACATGGCCGATGGCCAAAGCTGGGTAAAACCGCCACTCCCGTAAAGCATATTCTGCATCATTTCCGTGAAATGCCGGACTGGGAAAAGATAGGAAGCATCCCGAACCAACGGATACATATTGGGAACAGGAAAAGTTACCCCGGATAAAGTAGCTCCCAAAGAGCCTACCATAGATACTATGCTAATAATCAGTGAAATGGCAGGAAATAATGAAAATAGGAACAATCCCAATGATTGTGTCGCAATAATGAAAAGCATTGTCATTATATTCATTAGCCACCAACTCCCTTGAAAGGGAATATGTAGAATTCCGAACATCACATAATTGGCCAGCCAACCTATCAGGATATATATAATAGTATAAGGCAACAGTTTCCCTAATATCGCCGTTACCATATTCCCTTTTGCAGCAACTAGCCAATCAGTTACTGTACGAAACTTGATTTCAATGCCGATTGCGTATACTGTAGTCAATAAAATTAATATTTGAAATAAGACAAAGAAAAACGGCTGGCTCAAATAAACGGAGTAATCCAGACTTGGATTATATATTGGATGATTGCTTGCCTGTACTGGCAATAAGAAAGTTGTAATCTGATCTTGTTCCACTCCCAGAGCAACAGCTTGCATCACAACAGGAGAGAGTGACACTGGAGCCAATGCTGTTTCGAATGCAGCCATTAACTCGCCACCTACAGACAATAAAGCATAATGATAGTAGTAGGAAAGAGTTGCATCTTGTCCTGTAATGGCGTCTTGTTCAAATTTGGGAGGAATAGAAAGATAACCATAAATTTCTTTTCTTTGTACGGCTTCCCGAGCGGCTGCTTCATTCACGAAATACTTTGTTACTTTAAAAGTCGGTACGGCAGATATATTTCGAATAATACTACGGGAAGTAGCGGTATTATCCTGATCGACAATGCCGATAGGAATATTTTCCATTTGTCCGTTGCCGAAAATAGTTGCCATAAAGAAGAGTGTGAATAATGGCAGGATGATGCAGACACCAAAATAAAGGCGTCGCGAAGTCATTCGTCGCCACTCCCGGAGTAGTACGGTACGAAAGGGTGAATATGTTTGTGATGGACTCATTCTTTTATTAATTTAACGTCAGTAATACAGACATTCCCGGACGCAAATCTTTTATCTTTTGAGTAGGGCGGGCGTGGATCTCAAACGTCCGCAGATCATAACTACCAACCTGTTTGGTTGATTTCCAGGTTGCGAAACTACCTAACGGACTAATATAATAGATTTTAAATTCTATATTCTTTTTATCGATAGCAGGTACGTCTGCAACAAACGTTTCACCCATTTTAAATTGTGGCATTAAGTCTTCGCGTACATTAAGTACAACATGAACGTCATTCATGACTACCAGATTCATAATAGGAGTTCCCGGTGCGACCAATTCACCGCGTTTAGGGAAGATTGTGGCTATTTGTCCGTCTTCCGGTGCAGTCAACCGAGCATCTACCAGTAAGGCTGAGACTTCATCAACAGTACTTCGGGCAGCATCTACCATACTGGCGGCAGATGCTTTGTCTTCCGTCTGTGCACCATCCACTGCCATTTGATATTGTTCGTAAGCAGCGCGTTCGGCTGCTAATGCTGCCTTATACATAGCTTCTACTTCGTCTTTCCGTTGAGAAGTAACTACACTGTCCTTGTATAAAGTAAGTATACGATTATAAGTTATTTTCGCAAGTGACAGGTCACTCTTAGTCTTATTCCAGAGTTGCAATGCAGTGGCTACAATCTGTCGTCGGGTGCCGGCATCAATTTTTTTGTTTTGCAGTACTGCTACTTGCTCCAATGCATTGACTTGTTGAAACTTGGCGTGTACTTCCGGACTATTAATTACTACAAGAGTGTCTCCCTGACGCACCCAATCTCCCTCTTGAACGAGAAACGTATCAATGCGTCCGGGAAGTTTTCCGCTGATACGGATTTCTGTGGCCTCTGCTTCTCCTTGCAGAACCAGTGGTTGTTTGTGCATCAATATCATTCCAAGGGCGGTAAAGATACCGACGACTAGCAAAATAATAACAAAAGCCCATGAAAGGGTTCTACTAGTTGGTTTCATTGTTTGTTACGGTTTAGGTTGATAGTTTACAAATTGTTCCGGTGTGCCGCAGAGTGAAAGAAGATTCATCAATGCCACATCATATTCATAATATGCTGCCAGACGAGCCACTTTTACGTTGGCAAGCATGGTTTCAGCATCAATCACTTCGGTAGAAGTTGCCATCCCTTCAGTAAAGGATTTCTTTCGGATACGTACCAGTTCTTCACTTAGTTCGATGGTCGCATTCAGTGCTTTTACGTTATCCTGAGCTTTCTCCAATTGTGTATAGAGTTTATCCACTCCGACAGCAAGATCATCGCGTGCTTTCATTTTCCCTAAAGCCAGCGTTTGCTGGGTTAGTTTTGATTGCCGGATCTTCTTTTCCCGATCCAATCCGTCAAAGAGATTCCATGTAAAGCCAATTCCCACCATGGTACGCGGCAGTAAATTGCTTTGAATGCCATGCGAATAGAGGGTCTGTTTTCCAAAAAGGGCTATATTCGGCAAGTATCCGCTTTGGGCAATCCGTACTTCCTGTTTAGCGATATGTTCTTGCAGCTGCAGTTGATTAAGCATATAGTTTCCGCTGTTGACCGACATATCAAAAAGCATTTTGGGTGGTAACGAATCATTCATGAAAAGGGGAGAAGTAGGAACGATATTCTCATCCGTATCTTTTTTATTCAACAAAACTTTCAAGGCACTCTGCACCACTGTTTCTTCCTTTCGTGCAGCTTCCAATGCCCGTTTTGCTTCATCCATATTCACTTGTGCAAACAGTCGTCCTGCTTTGTCTATCATTCCGGCAGCTTCCAGTTTCAAAGCATTTTCATAATGCTTCTGCAGACCTTTATATGTTTCTTCACGTACCGCTATGACCTGTTGTGCCAACCGCAGACCATAATAACTTTCTGCCAACAGGTTTTGCTGGCTTGCAGCAGTCTGTGCACGATTCTCTCGCGCCAGATCCACCATTGTCCGACCAATATTTGTTGCACGAAATCTTTTTCCTCCGGAAAAGAGCACCCATTCTGCTGACAGATCAACAGTCGTCAAGTTTCTCGGAGTTAGTGGAAAGACAAGAGTATTGGCTCCTATTTTATCCAGAACAGCTGAGATTATCTGGTCATCCGGAATAATTGAATGTACAAAGTCTTTTGCCGGATCAGTAAACTGAGACAATGGCTGCTTCACTTCTATCTTCTCGGACATATGCACAAATGCACCTGTAGACTGCAAGGTAGGATACCAAAAAGCATTGAGCTTATCACGTTCTGCCTTGGCAATCTCTATCCCCTTATCAGCTATCTTCAAGCTCTGATTTCCCTGATTAAGCAGGTGCAACGATTCTTCGAAACTTAGCGGTGTCTGTGCATTTGTCTGAATGACGAAAAAACACAAAGCCCATAGTACAAAAAGTATCTTATTTTTTTTCATGCTGGTTAGGTTAAATCTAAAATTGAGACTTTCTAACAGATGAGAGGACGGGTTTGTTCACTTTGGCAAACAGAGAAAGAATCTTAAAAAAATGTTCTATATTTAATATTACACAAAGAATAGCCCCATACGTATTTCATCAAACAGCAGAAATTATGCATAAAAACGCATAATAATATACAGAATTTCAATATATTTTTGCATATATATTATCAGATTATACAGAAAAAGAACGTTATTTAAGCTATTTCCTTTTAAAGGAACGGATTACTTGGTTTTAAACCAACGGGACGTTGGTCGGTGAGGAACGTTCTGCTCCTTTAAAAGGAACGAATAAAACACAAGTAAAACAGGTCATTTGTTTTGGATACGACTAATATCTCAATCATTTTAATCTTTCAGATTGAATCAGTTAGTAGCCATTCTATTAACTTATTGTTAGTATAGGCAGATAAAATCACGCATATTGATAAGAATTAAATCCAATAATATTAAGTTTTGAAAATATCTGATTAGAAATCCAGAGGATTTTATCGAATCATTTTATTTCTATCTGTATATTTTAAATTGTACAGCAATCGAATATACGATTTTTCATATCCGATTCTTTTTTTCATCTGGAATAGAAATTATATTATAGATTTTCCTCTGCTAAAATTTGAAGAAATTTATTTGAGATATAAAAATTATGTTTACCTTTGCATCAACATTTCATAAGGCTTTTATGAAAGATACAAGTTGCGGTAGTAGCTCAGTTGGTAGAGCATTAGCTTCCCAAGCTAAGGGTCACGAGTTCGAGTCTCGCTTACCGCTCACGATAAAAGTCAGATAGTTATTTTTTAGCTATCTGGCTTTCTTTTTGTGACTGAAAGATAACAATGGGCAAAGTCTCTTTCTACTATGAAAATAATGCATGAAGAATAGGGCAGTTCATGCATTTTTCGTATTTTTGCACCCTGTTTTGACACTTATGAGTACTTTAAATAAAAAAATATAATGGCAAAAGAACTGAAAGACCTTACCAAACGTAGCGAGAATTACTCGCAATGGTATAACGATTTGGTGGTAAAAGCTGATTTGGCAGAACAATCTGCCGTACGCGGATGTATGGTGATTAAGCCTTACGGATACGCTATTTGGGAGAAAATGCAACGTCAACTGGACGATATGTTTAAAGAAACAGGTCACGTAAACGCATATTTCCCATTATTAATTCCGAAATCATTCCTGAGCCGTGAAGCTGAACACGTGGAAGGTTTCGCAAAAGAATGTGCCGTAGTGACACATTATCGTCTGAAAAATGCAGAAGACGGTTCGGGGGTAGTAGTAGACCCAGCCGCAAAATTGGAAGAAGAATTGATTATTCGTCCGACATCAGAAACAATTATCTGGAATACTTATAAAAACTGGATTCAATCTTATCGTGACCTGCCTATTCTTTGCAATCAGTGGGCGAACGTTTTCCGTTGGGAAATGCGTACTCGTCTGTTCTTGCGTACTGCTGAATTCTTGTGGCAAGAAGGACATACTGCCCATGCTACTCGCGAAGAAGCTGAAGAAGAAGCAGTAAGAATGCTGAATGTATATGGTGAATTTGCAGAGAAATATATGGCTGTTCCGGTTGTGAAAGGTGTAAAGTCTGCCAACGAGCGTTTTGCCGGTGCGCTTGACACTTACACTATCGAAGCTATGATGCAGGACGGAAAAGCACTGCAAAGTGGTACTTCTCATTTTCTGGGACAGAATTTTGCCAAGGCTTTCGACGTTCAGTTCGTGAACAAAGAGAATAAATTGGAATATGTATGGGCTACTTCATGGGGTGTTTCTACCCGCTTAATGGGTGCCCTGATTATGACTCATTCAGATGACAATGGACTGGTATTACCTCCGCATCTGGCTCCGATTCAAGTAGTTATTATTCCTATTTACAAGAACGATGAGCAACTGAAACAAATTGATGCCAAAGTAGCGGGTATTGTTACCAAGTTGAAAGCATTAGGTATTTCTGTTAAGTATGATAATGCAGATAATAAACGTCCAGGCTTCAAATTTGCAGATTATGAATTGAAAGGTGTACCTGTTCGTCTGGTTATGGGTGGACGTGATCTTGAAAACAATACAATGGAGGTAATGCGTCGCGATACACTTGAAAAAGAAACTATCACTTGCGAGGGCATTGAAGCTTATGTTCAGAACCTGCTCGAAGAAATTCAGGCTAATATCTACAAGAAAGCATTGGATTATCGTAATTCTAAAATTACAGTAGTAGACACATACGAAGAATTCAAGGAAAAGATAGAGGAAGGTGGTTTTATCTTGGCTCATTGGGACGGAACGACTGAAACAGAAGAAAAAATCAAAGAAGAAACGAAGGCAACTATCCGTTGTATTCCATTCGAGTCGTTCGTTCCGGGAGATAAAGAACCGGGCAAATGTATGGTAACAGGCAAACCGTCTGCTTGCCGTGTTATATTTGCACGCTCTTATTAAACTGTGCGGTTAAACAGTTGAAAGAAAGGTCTATTTATTTAATAAAGATATTACTTTCTCATACAAGAGTCCGAAGTTTCAGATTAAATTTCGGACTCTTTTTTTATCCATTTCAGTTTTTTTTCAGAAATATCCTCTTTCTTTGTATCATGTAAGAAAGAAAGGAGAAGATTTTATGAAGATATTAATTGTAGAAGATGAGCCCTCTTTAAGGGAACTAATTCAACGTTCACTGGAGAAAGAACGTTATGTTGTAGAAGCAGCAGGTGACTTCAACTCTGCTTTACGCAAAATTGAAGACTATGACTATGATTGTATCTTATTGGATATTATGTTACCGGACGGAAGTGGTCTTGACCTTCTAGAACGGTTGAAAGCCTTGCATAAACGGGAAAATGTGATTATAATTTCTGCCAAAGATTCTTTGGAAGATAAGGTCTTGGGATTAGAATTAGGTGCAGATGATTATTTGCCGAAGCCGTTTCATCTAGCTGAATTAAATGCCCGGATAAAAAGTGTAATTCGCCGCAATCAGCATGACGGAGAAATTGATATCCGTCAGGGAAATGTACGGATAGAGCCGGATAAATATCGTGTTTTTGTCAATAATCAGGAACTGGAATTAAATAGAAAGGAGTATGATATCTTATTATACTTCATAAATCGCCCTGGACACTTGGTTAATAAAAATACATTGGCAGAGTCTGTATGGGGAGATCATATCGATCAAGTAGATAACTTCGATTTTATTTATGCCCAAATCAAAAATCTTCGTAAAAAGCTGAAGGATGCAGGAGCAGATCTTGAAATTAAAGCAGTTTACGGATTCGGTTACAAAATGATAGTAGAAGAACAGAAACAATAGGAGTCATCCATGAAATTAATATATTACATCATTCTTCGCATCACTTTAGCCCTGACACTTATCCTGACAATTTGGGCCGTATTTTTTTATGTTACAATGATTGATGAAGTAAATGATGAAGTCGATGATTCACTTGAAGACTACTCGGAGACAATTATCATTCGGGCATTGGCAGGAGAGGAGCTTCCTTCTGAAAACAACGGTTCAAATAATCAGTATTATCTTACTGAAGTAACTAAAGAATATGCTGGAAACCGCAATGATATCCAATATAAAGATTCTATGGTCTATATCGTAGAAAAAGGGGAAACAGAGCCGGCGCGTATCCTGACCACTATCTTTAAAAATGACGAAGGACGTTATTATGAACTGACTGTATCTACTCCCAGTATCGAGAAGGATGATTTGAAAGATGCTATTCAAGTATGGATTATCTTTTTATATGTAGCCCTGTTACTCTGCATCATAATCATATCTGTATGGGTATTCTATCGAAATATGCGTCCATTATATGTACTTCTTCATTGGTTGGACAGTTACCAGACGGGAAAGAAAAACGAAGCATTGAACAATGATACCCAAATCACAGAATTCCGGAAACTAAATGATGCAGCTGTCCGATATGCCGAACGGACGGAACAAATGTTCGAACAACAGAAACAATTTATCGGAAATGCTTCGCATGAGATACAAACACCACTTGCCATTTGCCGTAATCGGTTGGAAATGTTAATGGATGATGATTCATTGTCGGAAAATCAACTTGGAGAACTAATGAAAACGCATCAGACATTGGAATATATAACCAAACTGAATAAATCTTTATTATTGCTTACTAAGATTGACAATGGACAGTTTACTGATACCAAAGATTTGGAACTGAACACACTTCTCAAGCAATATTTGGAAGACTATAAAGAGGTCTATGATTACCGCAACATAGAAGTAAATATCACTGAGCAGGATCGTTTTCATATTGTAATGAACGAGTCTTTGGCAGTTGCTCTATTAACTAATCTCTTGAAGAATGCATTCGTGCATAATATGGACGGAGGACGTATACAGATTATTATTACAAAAAACAGCATTACTTTCCGAAATTCCGGGTCAGGACATCCATTAGATGAAGAACATATTTTTGAACGTTTCTATCAAGGAAGTAAAAAAGAGGGTTCTACCGGACTAGGGTTGGCAATAGCCGATTCAATTTGTCGTCTACAACATTTGAATATACGTTATTACTTCGAACAAGAGGAGCATTGTTTCGAGATTTTGAAATGATCGTTTTCGTCACAGAGAACACAAAGGACACGGAGTGAGAGTGAACAAGATATTTATCAGTTATTATAAACTGATCGTTCAAACTATTTCTCCGTGTCCTTTGTGGATTTTGTGGTACGAATCTCTATCGGGATCGAATTTCTCTTCTCATAAACATAATATAAGAGATAGCAAAACAGATAACTGTTGCTGCAATTAATCCCGTGAGTTGTGGCCATACTACCAGAAGACTTTGTCCTAATGGAAGTGGGCTTGGAATAGCTCCCTGAACTTGTTCCATTGTAAGTGGTCCTAGACTTCTTACAGAAGGCATTAACAGCGTCGTAGTAGCTTCATTAAATAACTCGCTAGGTGCCAGACGCATTAATCCGAGAATGAATTTTTGATAACTGATGATCTGATAAGGCGACGCCATTTGTGAAGGGCTCAATCCTTTTGCCACCAGATTTACAATCATTGTGTAGAATACGCTGAAAAACAACCACACTGCCACAGATGCCAACGCTGATGTAGCTGCCTGGCGAAAACGCAATGAAAATAGGATTGCCAAATTCAACCAAAAAGCAACATAGAAAATACTTGTTATAATGAAGAATACAATTCTCCAAAATTCCTCAGCCGTAGGAGGAATACCGATTGCAATCAGTCCGAATCCCATTACCAGAAAACCGAGTACGAATAGCATAACACCTATTACTATCAAAGCAGCCATAAACTTCGCATTAATTATGCAATCACGATGAATAGGCTGAGATAACATACGGCTTAATGTCCCCTTATTTTGCTCTGAATTGACGGCATCAAATCCTAGAGCAATACCTAATAGAGGTCCCAAAAAGTTGATAAACAACGTAAAAGAGGGGAGAGTTCCGTCCGAGGCTGTAAATAATTTCAAAAACAGAAACGAACCATCCGGATCATTCGGTTTTATTGTTGCGCCAATATTAGTAAGGGCAGTGTATAGAGAACCCATACAGGTCAGTGCAATAATACCGATCAAAATAATAAAACGCCAACTTTTGACATGATCGGATATTTCTTTATTGACGATAACCCAAAAAGGATGATTGACTTCATTCATGTTGTTCTCCTCCTTCCTCAAAATAATGATTATAGATATCAGACAGTTCCTGTTTCTTATCTTTCAGTTCTGTCATATCAATCAGTGCGAGTATTTTCCCATTACTAAATAATCCGACCCGGTCGCATACTTTTTGTACCTGATCCAGGTGATGAGAGGAAAAGAGCACGGTCAATCCCTTCTCCTTACTTAGCCAACGGATCAGTTCGATAAATTCCTGAACACCAGCAGGATCAATACCCGAAGTCGGTTCATCCAGAATAATAATTTCCGGATTCTTGATAAGTACATCCGCAAGTCCCAACCGTTGTCGCATCCCGCGTGAATATTTTCCTGCTTTCTTTTTCAGTTGATCTTCCAATCCTGTACGTTTCATTAACTCCATGGCCTTTTCTCTCGCTTCCTTATCAGGAATACCATTCAAGCGTGCTGTGTATATCAGATTTTCCAGTCCTGTCATATCATCATAAAATCCTACATCTTCGGGCAAATAGCCGATTTTTCTTTTTACTTCGATAGGGTGTGTAGTCGAATTGATGCCGCAAATCTCAACGGAACCCGATGTCGGTTCTGTCAACCCTAACATCATTAAAATGGTAGTTGATTTTCCGGCACCGTTCGGACCCAGTAATCCGAATATTTCTCCTTTTTGAATATGCAGGCGAATATGATCCACAGCAGTAAAATTACCGTATTGTTTGGTCAGATCGGTAAGTACGATCACTTGTTCGCCCATAATTTACCTCCTTCCATATTTACGGAACAGATAGTAAACTACACCGATAGCAGCCGCAATAATCAAAACGCCTACCCACCCCCATATCATCGGAGTTTTTACTGCGATTCTGAATTGCGCATCAGCGTTTACTTCAGGAGTTTTTGCCATAATGGTAGTCACATAGTCACCTGGGAGTGCTTTTTTAGAAGCTTTTAATATAGCGGTTACCGTCGATGTTTCGCCGGCTTTTAATGCATCAATTTTTGTTGGTTCGAAAGTTACTTCCCAATCAGCTGGTTTGCTGGCAGATAACTGGATATCTTTCAACAATGATGAACCTGTATTTTTTACTTCCAGTTCAATTCGCTTCACGTCTCCGGCAGTGATATCGGTGCTTAGTAATCCTCTCGGAGTAGTTAGTTCCATTTGAAAAGAACCGGTCACAACTACTTCCAATTCAAGTTCAGCCGAAGTAGTTCCCGTAGCAGCACGTACCGGGATTTTATAGCTTCCGGCTTCTACATTGGCAGGAGGAGTAATATCTATGCTTACATTCTGGCTACTGTTGGGTTCCACTTGTGCAGAGGTAGCTTGCTTGTAGTTAGGTTTAAAAATAACATTCCATCCTCTTGGTGCATTAGCCATTAAAGCATACAACTGTTGGTCGGCAGTCTGGTTCTTTAAAGTGGTACTGAAGGTAAAGGTTGACTTGGAGTTACCTTCCATATTGGGCTGGTCGGTAGTAAATTCAGTCTGGTAAGTACCTTGTTGAGCAACTACAATATCCAAAGGAAGTTTAGCATTTCCGGCATACACTACAAAATGATAGTTTCCTTTATTTACCTTCAATGGAACATCGACTTTCAGATTAAAAGTCTTTTTTTCTTTGGGAAGTACGGACAATTGACTAAGGCTCCAACCGCCGGATTTCATTTCGTGTTTCCAACTGCTGCCCAATCCGCTAACAGAAAGGTTTGCATTTGTCAATTCATCCGTATTGTTAATGAGGTCAATACTGTAATCAATTGACGCTCCCGGTGATACAGAAATTTTGGTGTAGGGAGTGTACAGAATCACGCTTTTAGGAATTGAGTCGTTTGCGTGTGTGTAGTTCAAGGGAATTAATCCCAATAGAATAGCTACTAATAAAAAACAATTTGTTCTCATAGTCATAAAAAAGTTCTTATGGTTATTTAATATGAATACTGTCAAATTTGTGTTTGCAAAAATAAACGATGTGTTTATTAGTAGTTTTAAAAGAATCATAAAGAATCTAATTCTGTGATGAAATATATAGTGACGTTATTTCCATTCGATAGTGACGATATTCCATAGATATGGTGACACTATGTTGAGGGCATAGCGTCACTATATTTTTATGAGATTTATTTTTTCGGAAATTCTCAAAATTCCCAAATCTTTTCAGATTTTCCCCTCATCTTTGCAATATAAATTAAATGATAACAGTAAAACCAATTAAAAAAACAACGATTATGAAAAAGTTAGTATTCTTATTAGTATGTTTGTTTACTTTGCAAACAGTAGCACGTGCAGACGATGACAAACCAATCCAGGTTACTCAAATGCCACAACCGGCTCAACAGTTCATCAAACAGCATTTTGCCGATAGTAAAGTTGCTTTGGCAAAAATGGAAAGTGATTTCTTCTATAAAAGTTATGAAGTGATTTTCACGAATGGCAATAAAGTGGAGTTTGGCAAGAATGGAAACTGGGAGGAGGTGAATTGCAAATATACTTCTGTTCCCACAGCTATTATCCCCACAACTATTCAGAAATATGTGACAACTAATTATCCTGATACTAGAGTGCTGAAAATTGAACGCGATAAAAAGGAATATGAAGTGCAACTTTCCAATCGTGTGGAATTAAAGTTCGATCTGAAATTCAATTTGATCGATATTGATAACTAAACCTTAAAAATTAGAACTAATGATGAAACGAAAGATTTTTACCTTTTTATTGGTATTAGGTGTTGCATGGAGCTTACATAGTTGCGATAATAATGATGATGAATCAATAGCTGTTCCTGTTGAATTGCAAAGTACATTTTCGGCTAAATATCCGAATGCCACAAACGTAGAATGGGAAAACAAGTACGGATATTACGTAGCAGATTTCTATGACGGACATGAAGCATCTGCATGGTTTACTCAAGAAGGTAAGTGGGTTTTAACTTCATGGGAGGTACATTTCAACACATTGCCTGATCCTGTAAAAAATACGATTCATGCTACATATCCTGGACGAGTTGATGACGACGACACTGAATATGTTGAAGAAGCAACGGGTGCTACATACTACTTGATTGACATAGAAAATAGTGAGATAGATGTAAAAATAAGAGCTGACGGACAAATACTTGACTAATAATTATACAATAATCTTATTATGGAACGGTAACGAACTATTCATTTATAGTTTCAGGTAGAGTCAATCATGCGATTATTTTTTATGGGTTTCATGCCTTGAAAATAAGAGTTTCCTATAAAGAAACTCTTATTTTCAAGGCATCTGCGTTTTATCACTGCTCATGTTGCCTTTTTAATACAGACTTTGCTGTATTGGTATTTCCGATACTGTCTGTCTGCTGTTTGGACTTTTCTTTCTGTTTTCGTTTATTACGTAGCTTCCACTTATTCCAAAAGAACAGGTCACTCCATTTATTGAAATCTTTCTTGTACATAATACCTACACCTTGTGTAGTCAGATTTGTCTTTGTATAATATCGGTCGTTCGTTTCATTGTAAGCTTTCAAACGAATGTCTCCCGAACGGTTTATCAGCCATTCTGCTTCAAAGTCGCCCACAAAATTCGTGTTTGCCATTGGATTATCCCGATAACCAAAGTTTCCGTTAATAAGTAACCGGTTATTCAGTAACTGACCGGACAAGATGCCTTCCACTTCCATATCTGTCCAGCCTTTATCGCCTGTGCTTAGATTTGTTCCAATATTCCAGTTATTCGTTTCAAAGACTTGCGACAAGGCGTTATTCAACTGACCGGAGAGGGTGGAAGAAAGTACCGAAGACATCACGTTTGAATTTTGATTATTACGTGCATCCTCCGTGTAGAACTTACCAATACCCAATAGATAAAGGATTTGCATATTCATCTGTTCTTCCGTACTAATATAATTACGTACCAATGTTTGTACTTCATCCCGTTCGTTCGGAAGCTCAATACCTAATTTAATAGTAGGTCGTACCAATATCCCGCTCAAATTCATGATACAGTTCACCTTAACGTTGGGTTGTTGTATGATTGACGAAGATTCTTCCGGTATCAGGTCATTCAGAGATGCTGAATTTACCGTGTAGGAAGCCTGAATGTCTAAGTTTGCATCCAGAGGGGCACCGTTAAAGGTAATCGTACTTCCGTTCTTGATAACAAAGTCTTTACGGATCACTTCCTGCAAACTGAATTTATATACTCCCTGATTAATTTGGTAGCTACCGAACATCTTCACATCCCCTTTATTGTAAAATTCTGTTCGTATATTTCCTGTACCCTTGCCACTGATATAATCTCCGGCAACAGGATCCATGATAATCTTCATTGTTGCATCTGGCGTCGCATCTACAAGAATATTCAATCGTATATCCGTCTTTTGCTCTTCCTCAGCTTCCTGACGTTTTTGTTGCAATTGTTCATAATAAGAAATTATTTGAATAGAATCCTGAATAGTGCGGCGGGGAGTTTTGTCTACAAACTTGATAAACTGGTTACTCGTAGCTGATGCAACACTACCATTAATATAAGTAAAGATGCTATTTCGATTGGTCGTCATGGCGACATTAACATCTAGTCCCTGTATGGCATTTCCGGTAAGCAATGCATTTCCGGTACCATACACCGTGCCATAGAAAGGCATGTCCGTCGATTCTTTTGTATTCATTACAAGCATGTTGTTTGCTTGTATCTCAAAACGATAATTTAAGTTCTTAAAATGCTGGAAATGCAGATAACCGTTCATTCTTCCCGAATGGCCTTCCATATCAGAAATATGTATATTGTTGAACGTCAATCCGGTAGGAGCTAAAAGAATGGTATCCTTTATAGCAAAATGAGTATTCAAAATATCAAAATTCATGGAAGCATCCGTCATGACTGCGCCATCGAGATTCAATCCTTTAAATTTCCCGTAGAAGTGTACTTTACCCGTTGCCCGTCCTTTTATATCATTTGCAATAGACTTCATATAATGTTCCAGAAACTTCAGATTCAGTTCATTTGCTTCGATATTTAAGTCAAGCCCACTTTCCGGTTTTAGCGGATGAATGATGCCGGTGACACGTGACGGGGTCGTAGAAATATCTTTGATAGATGCATCCAGTCGGATTCCTCTATTTTCATTATCCCATTCGCCATATATGTTCAAATCGCCCAAACGTCCTTGATTAAGAGAGAAATTTTTTATAAATAAACGCGTATTCATCACAGGTTTTTTGAAAACACCACTTGCATAGGCAGTTCCTGTAGCATCTCCTTCAAAATTTACATCATCGGAAATACTTGCAATATCAAACACATATCCCATGTTGATATCCTTTAAATCAACCTTTACACTATCTTGCGGATTGTCCGAAAGACGTCCGTTTATACGTACATAACGATCCTGGTGGCTAAAATAGAAGTTGTTCACGTCTACCTTGCCGGAATCCACTACTACCTGTGAAGGATGTATCTGCCAAAGGGTATCATTCAGAATAATATCCGTCGGTTTCACCTCTACCATTGCTTTTAATAAAGGCTTCTCTCCTTCGGTACGCAAGAACTTTGCCACAGCGGCCAATTGCCCGCTATATGTCACCGCAGCACTATTTCCCCAATTCAATGTCGTACTGATATTGTCGTCTTTAGCTTGCGCATCCAAAGAAAGGTTGACTGCTCCTTTCTTCTTCAGATTGGTCAGGCGCACCCGCGCACGAATATGATCTGATGGATTCTCGCACAAAATCATGCCCGACTCAATAAAGTTGTTCTTATATTGAAGACGGGGGAAGTATCCTTCCACACGCAAACGCTGCAAGGGATCATTAAAGTATCCTTTCAAAGTGGAATGAGTATATACCGTCAGCGGAATATCAAAAATCGTGGATAGAATATCTGTATTATATATATGTATATCGAATTGGAAATTATTGTGTGTTTCAATTGGCTTTTTGGGAGGTAATATTAATGACGGGACATATTTCCGCATAATATTCAGAATGCTGGCAGGCAATGTGTGATACTGGAACTTTCCTTCCACACTTGCTGTCAGAAACTCTGAAGTCAATCTCAACTGATTCTCGTTATTCTGTTTGCTGGCCCGGATATTCATGTTGTTCATGAAGTATTGTTTCTCTGGTGACATAAATTCGAGGCTATCCACATTGATTTCTCCAATCATTTCGTCAACTGAGCCTCCCGTGAAGTTGGCTCTTAGTTTCAAAGAGAATTCCGTATCCGGATACTTGGAGGTGAGATTCAGGTCATGCGGCCGCAATTTATTGATAATAGCTTGAAAATTAAATGTAGGAATTCTGGAGGAAACATTCACATCTCCATTCAGATAAATAGAGCCATTCGGATCATCCAGTGCTACTTTACCATTAAATCCTCCTTGCTTATATTCTCCGTCCAGTGTAATATTCTCATATCTATATCTACTATAATCTACGGAAGCTATCAGCCCTTTCAATTCAACAACAGGGAGTCGGTCGGTTACATGGCGCCCATGCACATCTAAGTTGAATGTGATTTCTCCCAGTTGCTCGTTAGCCAATAATTTACCTAACTTATAGTCGGTTGTTTTAACGGCACCGGAATAAGCAAACAATCCCTTACTTTTATCAGAACTCAATTTCAAGTCCATATTGACACCGCCCAAATCAGTATGCAATTGGCCATAAGTTACTATATCTGTGAAATAGCCGGAAACCTCTCCCCGGAAACTGACATTTCCCAAGCGTTCCAGTACTGGAGGCACTCCATTATAATCATGACTCAAATTGCGGACTAAAAATCCTACGCCACGAGTAGTAGCAGTAAGTTCGGATAGGGTTCCAAACACATAAGCGTCTTGCGGATGCGACAAGTCCTGAAGTGCCACATCTCCTTTAAGGCGGAACTGACGATTGTCGGCTGTTATTTCCAGATGCGAACAGGTCAATTGATTGACAGTACCTTTTACTTCCATATCCAACGATATCGGCTCTTTGAAGTGCGATAGCGCCGGAAGAAAAGGAGAAATATCTTTTAAAGTGATTTGTGACGGCAACGTACGGAAAGAAAAACGAACCTGCTCCGTAAAACGGTCAAAGGCTTTCAAACTATCATATATCAAATGAATTGTATCCAGTTTCAGAGATGTTTCGGGCAATTCGATAGCAAAATTGTCAATGCTTGTCTGCCTGCTATTGGCAACTAGCTTCAGACTCATCTTCTTCAAAGAGAAACCGGATACTTTTTCATCAAGGCTCAACCGCTTAATTCCCAGATTTATTGAATCTTTACTCAAGGCTTTCAATGAAATATTAGCTATAATATTCTGAAGATGGATGTGTTTGGCATTAAACTTCCCGGGTGTTTCTTCTTCTGAAAGTACATGATAAGCCATTCGCCCACGACGAATCAGGATAGAATTAATACGCAAATCCAATGAGTTGTTTTTCTTCACCGTATCATTGGAAGCAAATGCATCTAATACGAATTTAAAATTAGGTGGAGAGTCTGGTGTCTTTTTTTGAAGATTGATATTGAAACCGAATAACTGGACACTGCTAATGGATATCTTACCTTTAAAAAAAGGCATGATATCAAATTTGGCAGACAAACGAGTCACTTTGAGCATTTCCTGCTCGTCTTGGTCGTCAAGCAATACATCGTCAATGATGATACGGTTCAACAATCCTATATTTATCCGGCCAATTGTCACCCGTGTATTCAATAAGTCGGAGAGCTCCTCGGCTACAAATACACTCATGACTTGCTGAACACTTGGTATATTCAGCAAAACAATAGTTCCGATATATACTCCCAGTACAATACCAACTACCCAGCGTACAGTCTTTTTCAGCGTTCTGATAAGCGATTATTTTTATTTTGCGAACAAAAATATAAAATAGTTCGTTATGAATCGTAGTTTTATGATTACTTTTGCACCGTTTTAATAGTTTAATTACTTATGAGTGTAATAATATTAGGAATTGAGTCCTCTTGTGATGATACGTCGGCAGCTGTTATCAAAGATGGTTATCTGCTGTCGAACGTGGTATCGAGCCAAGCCGTACATGAAGCATACGGTGGAGTAGTACCCGAGCTGGCTTCACGGGCGCATCAACAAAATATCGTACCGGTAGTACATGAAGCGCTGAAACGTGCTGGAGTCACTAAAGAAGAATTGAGTGCGGTAGCTTTTACACGTGGTCCGGGATTAATGGGTTCATTGCTCGTCGGTGTCTCTTTCGCTAAAGGATTCGCTCGTTCCTTAAATATTCCATTGATTGATGTTAATCATCTGAATGGACATGTTTTAGCTCATTTTATTAAAGCAGAAGGTGAGGAAAATAGACAACCCAATTTTCCTTTCTTATGTCTATTAGTATCTGGAGGAAATTCACAAATTATATTAGTGAAAGCCTATAACGATATGGAGATTTTGGGGCAGACGATTGATGATGCTGCAGGTGAAGCTATTGACAAGTGCTCCAAAGTAATGGGGCTCGGTTATCCGGGTGGACCGATTATTGATAAACTGGCACGCCAGGGAAACCCGAAAGCATTCACATTCAGCAAACCGCATATTCCGGGGCTGGATTATAGCTTTAGCGGATTAAAAACTTCATTCCTCTATTCATTACGTGACTGGCTGAAAGAGGACCTTGATTTTATAGAACATCATAAAGTGGATTTGGCTGCATCATTGGAAGCAACAGTTGTAGATATTCTAATGGATAAATTGCGTAAAGCTGCAAAAGAATACAAAATCAAGGAAGTAGCCGTAGCAGGAGGAGTTTCTGCGAATAACGGATTACGTAATGCTTTTCGGGAACATGCCGAAAAATATGACTGGGATATCTTTATTCCAAAATTCAGCTATACTACCGACAATGCAGCAATGATCGCTATTACCGGATATTTTAAATATTTGGATAGGGATTTTTGCTCTATTGATCTTCCGGCCTATTCTCGCGTTACATTAGAATAATTTCCTTATTGAAAATAGGCTTCTTGTCCGTAAGACTAAAAATATACCTTAATATATAGGATAAAATAAGGAAAGTATGTTTGCTGAAATAATAACCATTGGTGACGAACTGCTGATAGGGCAGGTTGTCGACACTAATTCTGCCTGGATAGGACAGAAATTAAATAAGATAGGCATTGAGGTTCTTCGTATTGTTTCAATCCGTGACCGGGAAGATGAGATTCTTGAAGCGATCGATAATGCGATGAAAAGGGTGAATATTGTTTTAGTGACCGGGGGACTAGGTCCTACTAAAGATGATATAACAAAACAAACGCTATGTAAGTATTTCCATACTAGACTGGTATTTAGTGAAGAGGTTTTTGAAAACATAAAACGGGTGTTGGCCGGAAAAATCCCCATGAATGCCTTAAATAAAGGGCAGGCAATGGTTCCCGAGGGCTGTACCGTTATAAATAATCCGGTAGGGAGTGCTTCTGTTAGTTGGTTTGAAAGAAACGACAGAGTTCTCGTTTCAATGCCGGGAGTTCCGCAGGAGATGAAAGTTGTGATGACGGAATCCATATTGCCCAAGTTGCATGAGAAATTTCAAACGGATGTGATTATGCATCAAACATTTCTTGTACAACACTATCCAGAGTCTGTATTGGCTGAAAAACTGGAACTATGGGAAACTGCACTGCCGGAAAGCATCAAACTGGCCTATTTACCAAAACTTGGAATAATCCGCCTGCGATTGACCGGACGCGGACAAGATAAAAAAGAAGTGCGGGCGCTTCTAGATAGCGAAAAAGCTAAATTAGAGAAGATTTTGGGTGAAGATATCTTCTGTGAGGAAGATACTCCTTTGGAAGTTATTATCGGCGAATTGCTGAAAAAGAAGAAAATAACCGTTTCCACTGCAGAAAGTTGTACTGGAGGAAGTATTGCCGCACGATTAACATCTATTGCCGGAAGTTCGGAATATTTTAATGGAAGTATAGTGGCTTATTCCAATGAAGTAAAGATGAATCTCTTGTACGTTTCTCCCGAAACTTTGGAACGGCATGGAGCTGTTAGTGAAGAAACTGTGATTGAAATGGTAAAAGGTGCGATGAAAGCATTGAAAACCGACTGTGCTGTGGCAACTTCAGGCATAGCCGGTCCCGGAGGAGGAACTCCTGAAAAACCGGTAGGGACAGTTTGGATAGCTGCTGGTTATAAAAACGAAATTCGTACTTACAAGCAGGAAACAAATCGCGGAAGATCCATGAATATTGAAAGAGCCGGCAATAATGCGTTATTAATTTTACGGGATTTACTCAAATAAGGGAAAATTGGTATTCAGAAGTGAATTATTTTAGGAATTTCTTGTTTTATACGGATAAAAGTGCTTACTTTGCGTCCTGTTTGAAAGAAGTAT